>Ga0207114_1061_pt1 | contig 34088 bp, 26 predicted proteins | sample Alteio_BWMinHeat_70_FD_153560 | JGI IMG/M metagenome (GOLD analysis project Ga0207114, IMG submission 153560) | Enriched cells from forest soil in Barre Woods Harvard Forest LTER site, Petersham, Massachusetts, United States -... | ecosystem: Environmental > Terrestrial > Soil > Temperate forest >... | reverse complement strand
GGATGCGGTTCATCGAAGCTCTCATTCTGGTTCTCGTGGCCACGATCGGGGGTTGTTATCTCATCGAGATTTTTGTCCTGCCGCAAACTCAGCCCAGTTTCTTGGAAATGGGACAGTCGCTCTTGTCCCCCGGGTTCCGCGAGCAAGGGATGATCGTGGTCGCCATCGCCATCATTGGCGCCACCGTGATGCCCCACAACCTCTATCTCCATTCCGCCTTGGTTCATTCCCGAAAATTACGGAGCGACGAGCCCGCCATCCGCCGAGCGATCAAATTCAACACCATTGATACGGTCCTGGCTCTTTCGGTGGCCTTTTTCGTGAATGCCGCCATCCTGGTGCTGGCCGCGATGGTTTTCAACGGCCGGGAAAGCGTCACCCTCGGCGACGGCGAAGTGCTGACTTTTACGAAAGACACCGATTGGATTCGGGTCGCTTACCTCACCCTGGCGCCGCTCCTGGGCACGGCCCTGGCCAGTACCCTGTTCGCCGTGGCGCTCTTTGCCAGCGGTCAGAGTAGCACGATTACCGGCACCTTGGCCGGCCAGGTGGTCATGGAAGGGTTCATGCACTGGCGCATCCGGCCGTGGGTGCGACGGCTCCTCACGCGACTCATGGCCATCATTCCCGCCGTGCTTATCATTGGTTTTCGCGGGGAAGGCAGCGTCACGGATCTGTTGGTCCTAAGTCAAGTGGTGCTGGCCCTGCAATTACCCTTTGCCATGATCCCGCTCTTGCATTTCACCAGTTTCAAGAAGTGGATGGGCAGCCACCGCAACGGCTGGTTCTTGCTCGTTACCGGCTGGACCACCTGCTTGCTCATCACCGCTCTGGTTCTTTACGGCCTGCCGGAATCGATCCGGAGCGCATGGAGCGTAATCATCGGCCAGTAGACGATGCATTCGGTGAGGTAGGCGCGAAATGATAAGCGCTAAGGTCCCCGCCCCTGGTTCCCAAACTCCTGTTTGGGAACCCAATTCCCGAAACTCTGTTTCGTCGGGATCAAGAATCGTCAGAGCGGTTTTTTTCGTCTACTTGTTCGCGGTTGGCTTCGTTGATATTCAAGTGGGCCTCTTGCCGGAGCTGGTCTATGATGCCTTTGCGATATTCCGCCTGGTAACCGCTTACCTGGTCCATGGCGCCGAGGAGACTGTCCGGGCCGCCCTTATATTCGCTGTAGAGGGCGTATTCCGACGGCGGGGAGCGTTTGGTCAAGGCGAACACATAATAGGTCGCCTTGGGTCGATCGCTCTGGACGATCACCTGGCCGACTTCGTTCATCTTCACCAATTCGTTCTCCAAACCCTCTGGAGGATATTCGATCTTTTCGCGCGGAATGACATAGCGCTGGTACGAGTTGGACGGTCCGGCGGCAAAAGGAGTCCGCCCTTTGACGAAGCCTGCCACTTCGTCCAGGAGAAACATCGGCTCGGAATGTTTGGTGCCGTCCTTGAGCCAGCGCTCGGCGTCGGGCTGTCCTTGGGCTTTGGCCTTCAGTTCCTCGGCTTCCTTCTTGGCCAGCTCGCGGGCTTTGTCCAACTGCCACCAGTCCTTCACCTTGTCCTGGACTTCCGCGAAAGGCGGGACATAGGCGGGTTTGTCGTTCGTCTTCCAGTAAAGGAACGACGGCCCCTGATCCGTCTCGCCTCTTCCCAGCGGCCAGGATTGCGGCGAATAGGCGACAGGGTTTTGGAACAATTGACCGGCGAAATTCTTTGCTTGCGGATCGCGATTCTGCGGGTCATGCAAGTAAGCTTCCTTGAACGCCTTCAAGCCCGGATCTTCGGCGATACTGTCCCGGTCCTCCGGCTTGCGCGTCGAGCCGTGTTCGAGTCCGTAGCGTTTCACGGCTTCGTCGATAGTCTTGCGAATTTTTTGCAAGGGCGCCAGACCCGAGGCAAGGATAGGAGATGGGTTGGACCCCGCCAAAGCCGACACCACCGCCTCCCGGGCGCGGGCTTGCACATAGTTGGTGATGGCGGGCGGGCCCAGCGTCGTAGCCGTGGTCAGCGCAAGGGGTGCACCCGTGCCGGCGCCGCCCAGAACTTGCCCCATTGTGGCGGCAATCAACTCGCGGCGGTTCACCGCCTGCGACATCAAGAGTGTGTCCGGTGTTTCTCTGCTTTCCTGTCGAAGTTTATTTTGCAGCTCTCCCAGATCGATCTGGACCAGCTTCTTGGCTAAGTCTTCTTGCAGCTTCTCCGCAAACTGATCCTTGACCTCCGACAGCGGGATGAACTGAGGCCGAGGTGAGCCGTAGTAGGTTAAAGCCGCGGCAAACAGCGGGTTGGGGTTCGTCGGAGCCAAAGCCGCGGTAAGGCCGATCACGGCACGGTCACGGTACTCATGAGCGCAAGCGGACCCTGCAAAAACCAACCATCCCGAGAGCACCGGGCCTTGGGTCGCATTCCCACCAAGCACTTGACCCAGGGCGGCGACGGCGTTGTCCACCCGGCCAATGCTGGTTTCGTGAAGCCGCGGATTGAAGAACTTACTGTACTCCTCATTCCAAGAAGCGTTCCGCAGGTTGTATCTTTCGCGCTCATACTTATCGACTAGGGAAAAATCAAAGTTCAAGGGGACCGCGGCTGCCGTGGCGTCTGCGGCGACACTGCCGCTCATGGTCTGCCCGCCGCCGGCCATGACTTGAAAGCCGGCTTGGACCAACGCGGCGGTTCGCTGGGCCTCCTTACGATAATGCTCAGAATCGGCTTTGGCGCTCACCCATTCGACTTCAATGCGCGGCGGGACCTTGAAGCCAGGCTCCGGCGAGCCCGCCTGGTATTCCTGGTCTTTGTATTTCTCAAACAGATCCTTCAGGTCCTTCTCCGACGGCTGGCCGACTTGAGCCAAGAAGTCTTTGTTCCGCGCCGGGATCGGCAGCACGGCCACGGTATTTTCCGTTCGGTTTTCTTTGTAGAATTGCCAGAATTCATAAGGCGTGGCCCAGGTTGTCATGTACGGCAGGTTGGTCTGGTCATCGCCCATCAGGGCGGACTTGGCAATGCGGACGCGGAATTCATCCGCCAGGGCGGTGCGAAACGACTCCGCGTTAAAAGTCCGAAAATGTTGGGCGAGTGCTTGTTCGATCTTCTTCTGTTCGGAGATGGGGCGGTTGTCGATCTCCTGGCGGACAAGCTCGCCGATATCTTGGCGGTTCAGCTGAATGCCCCGGCGGTCCGCCTCGCGGCGCCAGATCATAAAATCGAGGGTATCTTCCAATGAGGTTGTGCCGCGGAAGTATAACTGATTGCGGAACTGAACCATTTGCGTCAATTCCCGCTGGAGGGAGCGACTGAGATCCTGAATCTGATCGGCTTCGGCGGTCTTTTTGGCGGCGGCGAATTGAAAGTGCAGGCTTTCCAGTTGCATAAGCGCCTGAAAATACTGACGATGATCATTTGACGATGGCGACCTCGAGGCCATGAATCGAGCAATGAAAAGCTGTTGTATTACCTGCTGCTGAGGTTGTTCCCATTTCCTGCTCGCAGCCATTACCTCGTTGAATAACTGCTCCCGATCGAGCCTTGTTACCTCTGTCATATAGGCATCAGCCATTCGCCTCTGGCTGCGCAACTCTTGGATCTCCTTGGCGGAGATATCTTTGCCATACAGGGTAGCGACAACCTCGGAGCGATGCCGGCCGGTGAACATCTGGGCGATGGTCTCGAAGAAGTCGCCCCGCCCCATGCTGCCGCACAAGACGAAAGTCACCATGCACAGGATGGTCACACCTGCAAATAAGACCTTTTGATGTTTTCGAAAGCCACGAAAAGGATTGAAAGCCATTACGCAACCTCATGTTACGGCGATTCGCCGGGACGGCCGAATCCGGCCAGGGCTTGACACCCTCCAAAAAGATGTAGTATGGGTGGATGGCGGATTCCACCCAAAATAGCGATTGTAGCGAGTCCGCCATTTTTCACAACAGCAACCCGAGGAGTGTGCTGTGGCTACAAGGAAGAAGAAAAGCCTGGTCATCGTCGAGTCGCCGGCCAAGGCCAAGACGATCAACAAGTACCTAGGCACCGACTTCGAGGTCGCCGCCAGCAAAGGCCACGTCCGCGATCTGCCCAAGACGCGATTCGGGATCGACATCGAAGGAGGCTGGGTGCCCACCTATCGGTCACTGGACGACCGGCGCGAGCTCCTGGCCGCGCTGAAAAAGCAGGCGGCCAAGGCGGACGCCGTTTACCTGGCCCCCGACCCCGACCGCGAGGGGGAAGCCATTGCCTGGCATTTGAAGGAAGCCTTGGGCTTGTCCGACAAAAAAACCCACCGGGTTACCTTTAATGAGATCACCAAGAAGGCGGTGCAGGAAGCCTTTTCTCAGCCGGGCCAGATCAACATGGACCTGGTCGCCGCCCAGGAAGCCCGCCGCTTTCTCGACCGTGTCGTGGGATACAAGCTCAGCCCGCTGCTCCGGAAAAAGGTGGCTCGCCATTTAAGCGCCGGCCGCGTGCAGTCCGTGGCCGTGCGACTCATCGTCGAGCGCGAGCGGGAAATTCAGAAGTTCAAGCCCGAGGAATATTGGAAGATCGCCGCGATTCTGGCCCCGGAAGGGAGCGGTCTTTCGCCTATCAAGCGCGCGGGCGAGGGGACGAAGGCGAAAGGGGGAGAAAAGCAGGAAACCGACACGGACAGGGACGGCGAACTGGACGGAGAAGTGGTCGAGAAAAAGCCGGAGGTGCCGGAAGGCGCTTTTCTCGCGGAATTGGCCGAGTGGGCGGGAAAAAAGTTCGAGGCGAAAAACGGCGAGGAAGCGAAGAAGATTTTCGATGCCCTTCAAGGCGCCAATTATGTCGTTGCCAAGGTGGAGCAGAAGGATCGGCCGGAAAAGCCGTCTCCGCCTTTCACCACCAGCACCCTGCAACAGCAGGCTGCCATCCGCCTGCACTATTCCGCCAAGCGCACCATGATGGTGGCCCAACGGCTCTATGAAGGCGTCGAGTTGGGCAGCGAGGGGGCAGTCGCTCTCATTACATATATGAGAACCGACAGCACGCGCGTGTCGGCGGATGCTTTGAAGTCCTGCCGGGAGATGATCCAAAGCAAATACGGCACGCCTTATCTGCCGGACCAGCCCAACGTGTACAAATCGGCCAAGGGCGCTCAGGAGGCTCACGAAGCCATCCGCCCGACCGATCTGTCGTATACTCCCGAGCGGGTGGCAGGCTCACTTCCTCCGGAACAGCTGCGGTTGTACACGCTGATCTACAACCGCTTTGTGGCTAGTCAGATGACGCCGGCCGTCTTCGCCATCACCAACGTCGACGTCAGCGCCGCTCAAGGGGTGTTCAAGGCCCAAGGCAAGATCATGAAGTTCGACGGCTACCGCCGCGTGCTGCCGCCCGGCGGCAAGCAAGAAGACGCCTTGCTGCCAAGTTTGGAAGAAAAGCGCAAGCTGGACCTGCTCGATCTGAGCTCGACGCAGCACTTCACCCAGCCGCCGCCGCGCTTCAACGAGGCCTCGCTGGTCAAATCGCTGGAAAAAGAAGGCATCGGCCGGCCCAGCACTTATGCCGCCATCATCACCAAAATTCAGGAACGCGGCTACGTCGAGCTGAAGGATCGCCGCTTTCATGCCACCGAGATCGGCATGACGGTCACGGATTTGCTGGTCGAGCATTTTCCCACCGTCTTGGATCTGAAGTTCACCAGCCACATGGAGGAAGAGTTGGACGGCATCGAAGGAGGAAAGATCAAGCGCGACCAGGTGCTGACCGAGTTTTACGTGCCGTTCAGCGAAGCTCTCAAGGTCGCGGAAACCAACATGCAGGCCCTGAAGGGCAAGGAGAGCGGCGAGAACTGTCCGCTGTGCGGCAAGCCGTTGGTGAGCCGCTACGGCAAGCGCGGCGCCTTCTGGGGATGCAGTGGCTATCCGGATTGCAACTTCACCAAGCCGGGCGAAGGCGAGCAAGGCCGGGCAGCGCCCGTGCCTACCGATCAGGCTTGTCCGGAATGTGGCAAGCCGATGCTCCAGCGCATGGGTCCGCGTGGCCCGTTTCTGGGATGCAGCGGCTACCCCGAGTGCATGACGACCATGAACTTCGACGCCGAGGGCAAACTGGTGCCCGCCAGCCGAACCACCGAGCATGTGTGCGAGAAGTGCGGCAAGGCGATGGTGCTGCGCCAGGGCCGCCGCGGCCCCTTCCTGGCATGCAGCGGTTATCCGAAATGTAAAAACGCTAAAGACGTGGACGCTCAGGGCAATCCCATGAAGCCGATCGAGACGGGAATGCAGTGTGAAAAATGCGGCTCGCCGATGGTGGTCAAACGCGGGCCGCGCGGGCCATTCTTGGGATGCAGTGCTTATCCCAAGTGCCGCAGCACCAAACCGATTCCGGAGGAAATGAAGGAGAAGATCAAGGCGCTGCTGCCGCCTCCCCCCAAGAAAGCCGTACCGGCCGTCGAGGTTCATGAGACGTGCCCCGAATGCGGCGCGCCCATGAAGCTTCGCCCCGGCCGCCGCGGCTTCTTCCTCGGCTGCTCCAAGTATCCCAAGTGCAAAGGCACCCGGGAAGCCCCCCCGGAAATTCTCGAACAAGCCCAAGCCGCGCCCGCGACATCGATGTAGGGGGTGGCCAGTTTTTTCAAGATCCACGATCAACGCAGGGGAGGCGCGATCATGTCCGGAAGGAACTCTAAGAAAGATGTAGGAGCCGCCAAAAAGGAAACGCCTAACTCGCCCACCACGCCACATAAATCAAAGCCAACCAAGGACTGGAGGAAAACCGTTGGCATGTTTACAGGCGACCAAGGGATGAAGCAATTGTTTCGAGAGGCTCTCAAACTACGGGAAAAGGATCGCCGGAAGTCACGTTCCCGCCGAAACAACAGGCAGAATAAGAAATCATGATTCTCCTGGACACCGACCATCTTTCGGTGCTCGTTGACAGGAGGCATTTCCGGCATACCAGACTGCAGGAACGAATACGAGATTCCATCGATCAAGATCTGGCGATTCCAATAGTCTCCGCGGAGGAACAACTCCGCGGGTGGCTAGCCCAGATTCATCGCTTGCACGACTTTTCCAAACAAGTCCCTGCTTATGGCCGTTTGGCGCAACTAATTGATTTTCTATCCCGCTGGCAAGTCATTCCATTCGTTCCCTTGGCAGCCGACCAGTGCAGGCTCATCCGAAGGCAAGGAGTTCGGATCGGCAGTCAGGATCTTAAGATTGCGGCCATTGCAATCATCAATGACGCCTTGCTCCTATCTGCCAATTTACGCGACTTCCGGCAAGTTCCAGAGCTAATGGTAGAAAGCTGGCTAGACTAGTTGTCCGACGTGAGGACGAAATCCAAAAACAGTCAAACTGCGCAGTTCAAGCAATCTTGCATGACCCTCGGTTGATGTTGAACGTCTCGCTGTTGCTGCCTCCGCCCAAGAAGACGGCGCCGGCCGTCGAGGTTCATGAGACGTGCCCCGAGTGCGGCGCGCCCATGAAGCTTCGCCCCGGCCGCCGCGGCTTCTTCCTCGGCTGCTCCAAGTATCCCAAGTGCAAAGGCACCCGCGAAGCGCCGCCGGAGATTCTCGAACAAGCCCAAGCCGCGCCCGCGACATCGATGTAGGGCGTACGTGTCCGCACCTTAAAGTTTCACAGAACTTGGTGAAAGTGCGCAGTCCAAGCAGGCTCGTTGAGCGGCAGGTTGACGTTGAACCAGCCCCGGATGCGCGTATACTGCTCCATCCATCTTTAGATGTGTCACTTCGGATGACGGCCCTCTCCTATTTCTCCCTTCGGCGGTTCGCGGCAAGACGATGGCTTTCCTGGCTAGGAAGAGAATCTTCGCCTTGATTCTTTGAATAGTCATTGCAAGATTGTGTCGTTTAACCAAATGTCCGAGAACATGATATGTAACCGTCCCAGGTGCACAGCATTTTTCGACCCAAGGGAGACGAAAGTGGCTGATGGGCAATCTAGGAATTTGACAAGCTTCGGAAAGCTTGAGGAATTGCTGTTGATTGAGCAACTCGATGAATTTGTCAAAGCTTCCTATCTGACGATCCTGGGCCGTGAAGTGGACTCGAGAAGCCTGGTCAGCATCACTCGACGTTTCCGATTTTGGCCGTTCAGTTCTCGCCGTCGTTTCTTGCGAAAGCTCCTCACCTCAAACGAACATTGGCAAAACCTCCGATTCGAGAGACAACAACTTGAGCTAACCCGTCAAAAGCTTGTCGAGCGCCATCAAGCCGTCGACAAGGAGTTGCTAGAGATTCGTAATGCCCGAGAAACATTCGAGTTCCACCGTCAGGTTGTGGAAAAGGAAAAAATCGACAGCCGGAATGAGCACTATCATTGGCAGGCTATAGAAACACAAATCCTGGCAGAACATTCGCAACTGTTGGCCGTCGATCGCCCGGACCAGTTTGTTAGAGACGCATATCAGAAGCTAATCGATCGATTGCCGACCGATCAGGAACTTGCCACTTCCATGGCCCGGCTGGAGTTCGGGGCGGCCCGCCTGAAAAGGGATGTTCTTCATCGGCTTCTCGTTCACCGTCACCATAGCTGTCTACCTCAGGCGCTCTCCGATCCACCTAGTCCTCGCCCGATTTATGAATTGTTTGGCCCCACCAAGAACTCAAGAACATGCCGAATTTGTCAAGGACCGCTCACTTATAAGTGGTCGTTGGGAGTCATGGACAATAAGTATGTTGCCGATTATTGCGAGTGCGCGCATTGCCAAGCGCTGCAAATTCCCGAGCCATTTTGGCTGGACGAAGCCTATGAATCCGAGAATGAAGCTTGGATGTGCAACCCTGACAGCGGCCGCTTCATTCGGAATTTCTCGACGTACCGCTATCTGGCATCGTTACAAAAAGCCGGCCTTTTCCCCGCGCCTGCGAAGTTCCTGGACTTTGCCGGCGGCTACGGACTCCTCACGCAAATGCTTCATAGTGCCGGACATCAGGCCTGGTTGACCGACCTTTATGTCTGCACGCCCTTCTTTGCCTCCGACCGTTATATTCGCAATTTCCAGGCCATACCGGCGAAGTCCTTCGACGTAGTGACTGCCCTGGAGGTTTTCGAGCACCTCACCGACCCTCGCCCCCTTGTGAATCGCCTGGCTGCTCTTCTGAAACCCGAGGGGACCCTAGTCATTTCAACTAGGATTTATCAACCTGGGACCCACGATGCCACTTGGGGTTATCTGGGCCAGCAATGGGGGCAGCACGTCACGTTCTGGTCAAAGATAGCATTGAAGTTTATCGCTCAACTGACCCATTTCACCAGCGTTGCTTATTTTCCGAGTGATGAAGGAGTGTTGATCTTGTTTTCCAGAAAGCCCTCGGACGTCTTGGGTCCGATCCTCGTGAAGGCGGCGGATCTTTTGAAAGACGTGGACCACTTACGAGAAGCCGTCATTGCTTGGGACCTTTTGGTCCAAGGGTATTTCCAAGCATCAAGTCAACCCTTCATCCAAGATGTGCGCTCTGCATTACCGGATCAACAAGCCGCCTGAATCGAGTCCGAAGGCCGGTCCATGCCTTAGGCAGCCAATCTGTTTTCGGGCGAAATGGCTTTGGAGCTGGGATCCGACCTTGTTCCAACGGATGCAGTCGCGTCGAAGCGCTCAACACTTCTGTCCGTTTGAGGAACGTGGACAAAGTAATATGCGACGGCGACAATGATGGCGGCGTGAACGCCGTAGGATTGGTGACTCATCCACGGCGCCATGTTCAAACGCAAAAGATTTTCCACCCAGTCCGGGTTGATGCTCAGCCATACCTTGGAGCCGAGCAAAGAGACCCCAAGCAGCACGAGATAATGCTTGGCCTGCCAGTGACATTCCTCGATTGCCTTGACGACGAACGGCACCAGCAGTGGGATCATGTTGAATAACCGCCTGGATTCGGAACAGAGCGCCAACGGCACGAGCGCGCACAGGCACAGGGTAATGCCCAGGCCGCATTCATGAACCCGTGAGCACACTCGTTTCCACAGCAGGACGGTGAACAGGACAACCGGACCGTAAAACGCCACATGGTCCACAAGGAAGCTCCCCGGATCGATCACGCTGGACCAGACCATGACGGTCAGCATGGTCGTGGGCGAATAACTCTTGGGCGCCAGAAGCCGCTGGCCGATGATAACTCCGGCTCCCACGGCCAATGCAAGCCACGCCGAGACCGTTTTCAGTCTTCGGAAATAGCTGCCAATGCCGAAAAGCCTTCGTTCTTGCAGAAGATAGAGAAGCCCAACAACCACATAGATCGTTGAAAGGATAATTGAAAGATTCACGAATGCCCCGTCCGCGCGCGTCTCAAAACCGATATGAGCTCCGCCTTGACGTCGAAGATGCTGCAGAAACAGGTAAACGCCCAGCCCGGCAAACAGGGCGGCGGCCTGGTGCAAGCGGAAGGGAACCACCGGGGCAGAAGAGGCCTCGTTCTTCTCGCGCGCGAAGAAAAGCAACAAAACTCCGACATAAAGGGCCGTCGGCCAAGTGAACGCAGCCACGACCGTCAGCCCGGCAAGAGACAGGCTTCGGCCTTTCAGGTATAAGTAGAGCATCCAAGCGCCCAAGGTGTACGCCGGGATGTCGTTCAGGTTAGGATAAAACGACGACCATTTGAGCACCCCAAAATTGACGAACAGGAATAGCGCCCCCAGCCATTTCCCTCGCTGGCTGATTTGCAGCTCCCGGACCATCAAGCACCAAAGGTGCGCCAGCCAGGTTAGGCAAACCAGGTCCAGGCCTCTCCAGATACGCAGGATGGTTTTGTCGGTCAATTCAAAACCAAAGGTCTTACTTGAATAATAGAGGAAAGCGGGGATCGCCAGGCGCTGGACGTAATAACTGTCTATTTTTTCCACAAAGACTTTGTGCGGGAAATCTCGGGCGAGTTGGGCATAGAACAAGCCGTCATGGCCCAGTCCATTGTTCTCTTGGAAATGCTCGCTGAAGACGAACACCATAGTCAATACAGCGCAGATGCCCGCCACCAAGAACCGGTCCGTGGTGAGCAGAGAACGGAAACCGGAATGAGGCCCATCATTGAGCTGCTGAGGTCGACGTCTGGAGGTTTTTTCTTCTCGCGAATTCATATTGGGATCCATTAGGCGGCAATATTGGGCGGCCCCGTCCTCAGCTGAGATCGGATCGGAATCACCTGGGCGGTACCGTTGCGAAATCTCCTCATGATGAAGTAAAGCTTGAAAAGTTCTACCGTCGTCCGAACGATCTTCTTGGTGGTAATTGTGGACTGGCCGCGGCGCCGAGGCTGATAGTTCGCCTTCACCGAGCGAACGCGAAATCCAAGCCGCAGAGCCTTGAGAATTAGTTCCGTAGTCACCGTGCTCACGCCCGCCGATTCCGCGACAATTGAATCGATGACTTTGCGGCTATAAGCCTGCACGAAATTGTGATCCACAAAGGGCGACTTGAACAACATCCGGACCAGGGCGATATTGCACCAAGAGGTTGCCTTGCGGAACCAGCCGTATGCTTCTCGATTGCGGCGTTCCACCACCACGACATCAGCTCCTTCGCGGACCTGATCCATAACCCGTTCGATTTCGCCCGGATCGAACGGCATGTCCACGCCGTTATGCAGGACCACCCGACCGCGACTTTCGGCGAAACCTCGCAGGATCGAGGCCACCTGGCCCCGATTCGTTGGATTGGTCAATACCCGCACTCCGGAATATCGCCTGGCCGCTGCCTGAGCAAGTTCCATCGTATTGTCACTGGATCCGTCGTTGACAATGACGATTTCATAATCGATTCCGACCTTCGACAGACAAGCGGCATGCGACTCAATGGCCTCCACTACTGCCGGACCTTCATTGAAGGCCGGCAAGATCAGGCTCAATTGCAACTCTCGGTCGCCGTTCATCCGATCTCCACGGTCTAGTACGATCGTCTTCTGGAAACAGTCTTTCTTGTTGAATGAATACTCTGGCAAGTTGAAAACTTGCCGCCACTCAGGCGCTCATGGCTCGGGGTACGTGTTTTCTGACCGCTTGGATAAGGGTTTTTACGACGCGATCTTGTTGGAGTCGCGTCAGGCCAGGGAAGATAGGCAAGAAGAGTGTCTGGGCTGCGGCTGCTTCGGTGTTGGGCAAGTACATGCCTTGATGGCTTTCTTGGAAATACGGCTCCCGATAAAGGGGCTGAATGCCTCGGCGACAAGAGATTCCATCAGCCGCCATATCATCAAGGATCCGGCTGATGATCTCGGGAGAGCCCTTGGGGATCGTGATGCAATAGGAAGTAAAACAGTGGCTGCATTCGGCGGGAACATACGGCGGCTGCACTTCGTCCACGACGCGAAGCTGTCCAGTGTAATAATCCGCCTGGTACGCTCTGGCTTCGAGCATTTTCGGCAGCTTGCGGAGCTGCGCCGATCCGATCACCGCTTGAAGATCGGTTAGGCGATAGTTATAGCCGGGCTCCGGATAGGTCTGTTGCAGCACACCCTTGGCCTGGTGTCGGACGAAATCGGAAATGCTGGCGCCGGCAGCCCGAAGCCGGCGGGCTCGCTCTGCTTGCTCCTCGTCCCAGAGTATGACCATGCCGCCTTCTCCCGTGGTGATCATTTTCCGGGGATGGAAGCTGTACGCCGTCGGATTGCCGTGCCCTCCCAGGTAGCGGTCGCGATATCTGGCGCCGAAAGCGGTGGCCGCATCTTCGACGAGAATGAGCTGATGCTTTCGGGCGAAATGCCAAAAAGCGTCCAAGTCCGCCGGCAGCCCGATTTGATGGACTAAAGCAATGGCCTGCACGGAACCGTCCATGACTTCTTCGACGGCGGCAATGTCGAGGTTGAAAGTACGGCGATCAATGTCGGCGAATACCGGAATGCCGCCGGCCAACATGAAACCATTCACCGTCGCCATGCAGGTGTGAGCGGGCACGATCACCTTGTCACCCGGCTTCAATCCAGCCACTTGAAACGCCAGATGCAAGGCGCTCGTCGCCGAATTGACGGCGACCGCATGAGGTGCGCCCACTAGTGCCCCCACCTCTTTCTCGAATTCGTGAACCTTGGGCCCTTGGGTGATCCACCCGGATCTTAAAACCGGCGCCACCGCATTCAATTCATCCTCATCGATCCAAGGCCGCAGCAGCGGAATATGGTCGGCAAAATAGTCCATCGTCGCCTCCCTGAGTTGACGAGTCGTACATACCTGACTGATGAGTAGCCCAAATTGTCTAACCACTCACCACTCACGGACTCACCACTCACTCCTTTCTAGAACAGGCGTTTCCAATCCTCAGCGTTTGCTTCGCGAATCACACGGGCTGGCACGCCGTAGGTTAGCGATCCGGCGGGAACATCGGTCGTAACTACGGCCCCCGCCCCAACGATGGCCCCATCTCCAATTCGCACGCGGCCGACCAGCGTGGCTCCGGTGGCAAGGAATGCATTTCTGCCGATATGGACGCGCCCCGCCATGCGTACTCCGGGAGATAAGGCGGCGCCTTCTTCCACGATGCAGTCGTGCTCGACGATTGCGCCGGTGTTGACGATCACATGATTTCCAATTCGAGCGCCGGTATGAATGACCGCTTGAGGGCCCACCAGAACGCCCACGCCTAAGCTCGAGCCCGGCATAAGAACCGCACTGGGGTCAATCACGTTGGCCAATGGAACCAAAGGCGACAGTCGTTTGGCGGCTTCAGTCCGGGCGTTATTGTTCCCTATGGCAACGATGGCTTTGTCGTTGGGTCGAACGACATCAGACAAGGTCTGGAATCCTCCCATGACCCTGCAACCGCTGACCTCGCTGTCCCATAAGGAGGCGTTATCGTCGACGAATGCCAGCTCTCGCTCTGGCTCGGCGCGACGCCAAATGGCGGCCACCACGCGCCCCTGAGCGCCGGCGCCCAGTATCCATCCTCGCGCTTTTGGCGGGCTGCCGGGAGAAGCCTTCATCACTTGCCTCTCTTGTCTAGCGACTGGCCGCTGGCACTATCACGCCGCGCGACTAACGACTCGACAGGCGGACTGCAAGCTTTGAGCAACCCAGTTTTGCTCCTTTTCCGTCATTTGCGGATAAAGCGGAAGAACGATGCAGCGGTCCTGGGCGCTCTCCGATTCGTGCAGATGTCCGTTTCTGGAATCTTGGTAAGGTAATTCCCGATGGGCGCACATGACTCCTCTTCGCGAGGAAACACCGCGGTCAAGGAGATACTGCATGATGCGTCGTTGATCGCAATGCTCCGGCAAGCGAACGCAGAAGCTCTGCCAGTTGCTTCGAGCCCACGCCGGCTCGTGTGGCAGGTCCAGCCCGTCAATATCAGCCAACAAGACTCGATATCGTTCCGCCAACCGTCTCCTTACGGCAATTAACTCCGGAAGGCGTTTGATCTGCTCGCGGCCCACCGCCGCTTGAATGTCCGTCAGGCGGTAATTGAACCCGATCATGGGATAGCTTTCAAAAGCCACTCGTGAGGAACTGTGCCGCACGGTGTCGGGGATGCTCATGCCGTGCTGCCGATAGAGTCGAAACTGCTGGTCCCATTCCGGGTTGCAGGTGGTCAGCATGCCGCCGTCCCCGGTAGTGATCACCTTGCGGGGATGAAAAGAAAAACAGGCAACGTGGCCGTGAGGCTTGCCGATCTTTTCCCAGGAGCCGTTCCAATTAATCTCGCTGCCGATGGCGCAGGCGGCATCTTCCACCAAAGGCAGGCAACGATGATCGGCAATCGCTTTGATGGCTTTCAAATCACACGGCATGCCCATTTGATGAACGGCTAAGATGGCGCGAGCTCGAGGCGTAATGGCCTCTTCGATCCGCTTCGGATCGAGGTTATATGTGGCCGGCTGAACATCGACGAAAATCGGCTTGGCGCCGCAATAATGGATGCTGTTGGCCGTGGCGATAAAGGAATGACTGACGGTGATGACCTCGTCACCAGGCCGGACGCCGACCGCTAACAGAGCCAAATGAAGGGCGGTCGTGCAATTGCAAACGGCGCAGGCATGTTCGGCTCCGACGTAAGCAGCAAACTCCCGCTCGAAGGCCGCGACTTCCGGCCCTTGGGTAACCCAGCCGGCCATGATAGGGCGCCTGACCGCCTCGACTTCCCGCTCGTCCATAATCGGCCGGGCGACCGGGATCTGGAAGCTTTGTTCAGGCACAGGGATTCTCCACTCTTCGACCTTCCGCCCGCCAGCAAGCCACCAGTCGCTTCAAACCCTCTTCCAAGGAATGGCGGCTCACACCCCTGGTTTCTGTCTGGCCTTACGGACATCCAGGGAGCGGGCTAGATACCCCTTGGCCGTATAACACAGGGTTCGTTCGAGAAGAAGCCCAGATGGGTTCCTCATCCTCCCACGGGCCGCCATGTCATTGAATTTGACTACGACGGCGAAAAAGTCCCTCCTGGGGATGATCCCCGGGAGATCCTCTTTCGTGTCATGAAATTGCACATCGAGTGCCGAGACTCGATAAGCCAGGAATTTTAAGTGGCCCGGCAAGATTCTCATGGACGGAAGACTCGCGTTCTTTGCGTCCGCGTTCGTCGGAGGATTTGGGTTCAGACATGAGCGTCCCGGCGGCAGTCTTGTCTTTCGTTCATCAATCCTCCAAACTATCAACTACCTCCCATAACGGATTTCTCTCTCGATAAGCCTGGATTCCTTGAATGAGAAACTCGGAGCCCGCAGGGTCCGTCGATAGTTGATTGATCATCTGAAGCTGAACGGAGTCGCCAGCGTTTAGCTTCACTTCCAGAAGCTTCACGGGACAATCGCCTTCCATTTGAGGCAGGCAGCATTGTTTCGGAGGACCTTTCCCGTCCTTCCGAACTGCTTTCAAAATCAAGTCACCGGGCCTCAATTGCTGGTATTTGACTTTGAAAAGGTAGACGCCGCTGCTTGGGACGCGGAGTAGCGGATACTCCGCAACGACTGCCGACGGCACGGGAGAAATTTGCAACTCCACGCCGTTTTCTCTGACCGAGACCTCGACCCCCGGGGCCGCCGCCAGCAGTTCCAGGGGCAGCCCCTCTTGACGGAACTCCTCCAAGGCTGTCGGCCGTTGTAAGTTTCCCAAACTTTCTAGTCCGAAAACCGCCGCCAATCGCTCCGGCGCCAGGCCGGGGTAGTTGAAGTTCTGATCAAAAGGAAGACCAACCGCCGTCAGCAAATCCCAGGGGTAGTCATAGGCGACTTCCGAAGACAGGTTGTTACATGTGTAGGAGGCAAAAAACGGGTCGGACGGGCCTTCGCCTTCGTGGAACTTGCCGACAACGGGACTGCCTGGCAAATGCTCCCCATCGCAAAAGATGGTGCTGAATGGCAATCGCTTCCATGCCGAAAGGTCTAGTTCCCTACATCCAACGATTGAACATCCCGGCGGCACAACTACGGTACAGGCATAAGGCCGAATATCGCCGCCGTACAGCGCGGAATGAACACAGCTCACCGCGAAATATTGCCCCCGGCCCGGATAAAGTTTGTGGTGGGTGACGAATATGCGTCCTTGCATTCCCCGCGTGGGAAACTGCACATGCCGGCAGGTGAGCAGGCTCGGCTTGCTGGAAGCCTGAATCGTCAGAATGTATCCTTTGGGCCGGCTTGGACTTCGAGGATCGAGGGCAACCGCAAAGAGGCGGGAATCCTTAATGAGCTCTTTGGCCTCGATTGCCCGAGCCGCTAACTCCGTGATGTCGTTCACATAGTGGTCCCGATGACGAACGGAGTATCGATAGGCGACGACGCAAGTGAGCGCCCAGCAAACTGCGGCTCCTAAGGTTGCCCAAGCGAAGATTCGAACGTGCTTGGGTATCACAATACTAATGTCTTGGAAATCGAGTCGAAGAATCAGAAAGCCCAGGGCTTTTGCCAGGCCCCAGAGGCCCAACCCGCCACCCACTGCAAGCGGCAACAACATTTGTCCCAGGTGCTTTTCTTCCGGCAGTGCGGCAAACCAAATCACCGAGTAATAAAGGGAAAATAAGAGTAGGAATGCGCCGCGAATCTTGTCTCGACCTGCCCAGAACAGGGTCAGAAGACCAATGATGTGGAGAAACGGCAGCATCGCAATCAAATAATCGAGACACCAATCATAGATCGGCAAGGCCCACGGCAGCCGGCTTTGCCGAAGCAAGCCCACATCTTCCCCTTGCAAGCGGCCCGGCTCGGACAAGGCGCCAAACACGCCCGATGCCTGGAGATAAAACTCCGGACAATACCGAAGGTATTGGAACAGATGATACTTCATCGCGTCCCTATACATTTCGCGACAGACGACGCAGTATTGCGGGTCGAGAAAGTTAACCTGCTCCTGGTAAGAAGGGATTCGGGTGCCGGGATGGTTGCCATGCTGGTACCAAGCTCCATTGAAAAAGGTTTGTACGTCCTCTCGAGGTATTTGCAGACTGTTCTCCAGTCCCATCAAGTTGCACCGTGATGCATCTCCGTATAAGGCGACGTGGGACGCGTTTCCGGATGGCACGTATTCCGGTGGGCCCAGCGAGCGGATGAAAGTGTACATGCCGGCCGCCCCCGAGGCAAAGAGGCAACCCGCGACCAGGCTGGGCGCCCAATGCCGCTGCTTGGCAAGTACAAATACTACCAGGCCGACAAGCAAAACCGGACTGACCAAGAACGCATCCGAGCGCCAACCCACGCCAAGGAGCGACACCGCCCCGAGGCCCAAATACGTTAGATAATTCCATTTCCTCGTCGCGAAGTTGCCTGCCAGGCAAACGAAAAAACCGAACGCCACGGTTGCAAACCAAAGCGGGCTGATGTCGCGAACCGAGCGGATCGCTTGCTGATTCTCGAAGGGAAGGGCCAAAAACAGGAGGGCAGCCAGGATTCCCGCCCCATAGCTGCCCGTTAGCTGCCGCGCCATCAGAAAGACCAGCAGGCAACACAGAGTGCTTACCAAAGAGACAAAGGTAAAGAAAACAGGCCAGCTGATGCCGAACATTCGCCAAATGAATGCCGTCAAGTGGACATCCAAGATGCGGCTCGTGTCCAAGTAATTCGCGGGAATTGGCCCGGCTTGCGGAGTCTTCGAATAGGTCTTGAATTCATCCGAGCTTATCTGCGCGCGCTCAAGTTTGATGAACTCGATGACGGGATTCGCCTCAGGCGGAGTCGAAGAATCGCCCAAGGCTCCCGGATGATCGATGGGAAATCCGATTCGAGAGAATCCTTGGCCTGCCAGAAGACCCAGCGAGCACCGGTAACACTCCGGATAGTTCTGGCTCTGATCGTAAAAGACAGCTTGCCGAGACATCGTCTTGGCGGTTTGCTGTCGAGCCAGGAAATGGGCCGCCAGAAGAGCGAACAGCAATGTCACCCTGATTACGGTACCAAAGCGGAATCGCGCTCTTCCGCCGGCAATCATCGTGGCCTCCATGCCTGAACTGCCTTGAAGCGATGGTTGTGAACACGAATCACTAAGACTTTTGCCAGCCCCTGCCTCACGCCGCCTTGCGGACCCGCTGCCGCAGGAAAGTGGAGCAACTTTGAATTACCCGAGCCTGTTGGTCGAGTGTCAGCTCCGGGTACATCGGCAGGGCTAAAACGCTTTCACAAGCTTCCTCGCTTGCCGGGAAATCGCCCTCTCGGTAGCCCAGATAGGCGAGACACTCCTGCAAGTGCAAGGGGATAGGATAGTAGACTTCGGTGCCGATTCGCTCGGCCTTCAAGTGCCGGATCAAGGCCTCGCGCTGCGCTGGCGCCACTCGGACGACGTATTGATTGAAGACATGCCGGCGCTGCGGCCGAACGACAGGCCGTTCGAGAAAATCCGCCAGGTGGTATTCATCCAGCAGCACGTTATAGCGCTGGGCGACGGCCTGCCGCTCCTCGATCCAACGGTCGACGTGAGGCAGTTTGGCCCGGAGCAGCGCCGCCTGGACAGCATCCAAGCGGGCGTTCCAGCCGATGTATTTGTGATGATAGCGCTTCTCCATGCCGTGGACGCGCAGACAGGCAAGCCGGGCCGCCCACTCCGGGTCGTTGGTGACCACCATGCCGGCGTCGCCGCAGGCGCCTAAGATCTTGGTCGGATAGAAGCTGAAGCAGCCGATCGCCCCCAGCGTGCCCGTCCGGTTTCCCTGATATTCCGCGCCGAAGGCTTGGGCGGCGTCCTCGACAATGGGCACGTTATGCCGCTCGGCCACATGCCATAAAGGCTCCATGTCGGCACATTGGCCGAACAGGTGCACGATCAGAATCGCCTTGGTTTTTTCGGTTATCTTGTTTTCCACCTGAAGGGGGTCGAGGTTGTAAGTGGTGGCGTCGATATCGGCAAAGATAGGCCGGGCGCCCAACCGGCAAACGGCGCCGGCCGTGGCGAAGAAGGTAAACGCCGGCAAAATCACTTCATCGTCGGGCCCCACTCCCAGAGCCTGCAGCGCCAGCGACAGAGCGTCCGTGCCGGAAGCGCAACCGACCGCGTGGCCGACGCCGCAGAAACGGGCGATTTCCTCTTCCAGGCAAGCGACCTCGGGTCCCAGGATGACCTGACCGGAAGCTAGTACCCGAGCCACGGCGGCTTGAATTGACTCCTGCAGCGTGCGGTGCTGAATCTGAAGGTCGAAAAGCGGGACACCCGTGCTGCTCATCGGCCCACCTCCTTATGGTCCGCAACTTGAAATGCCGCCGAGCGTTTACGTTTCGCGCCCGGAGAGTCAAGCGTTGGGCAGCAATGGTGAAGTCTTGCGGCCCCTCAAACGAGGCAAACGGCGAAAGTATTCTGGTCAACACAAAGTGTCAATATCATTGAAGTGCGACACAACTATGGGGCGGGCTCTCCGCGTCATGAACTGTCGTTTCGATTTCCTGGACTCTAATTCCCGGGGTAATACCGAGAAGATGGCAAAGAAATAGCATCGGGGGGATTTCAAATCGCAGCGACAGTCTGCTCAACGGTCTTGAGGGCTGCAGGTAACTGTGTTCGTAGTTCCCGCCTTCAGGCGGTTCTTAGTAATAACCGCCCATCGGCGACAAACCATTCCGGTCTTGGATTCGCCTTGACCGACTAGCGGAATCTTCTTGATAATCCGGTGGCTTATGCCCACGACCCCAAGTCCGGGGCGCCGTTCTTCTTTCCGGGACAGTCAAGATGCCGCCTTCTCCTGACGACACCGGCCGATCCAAGCTTGATCCGCAGATTGAGAAACTGATCGGCTCGCCCCAAGACCGGCTTCGACTTTTGCAGGCGCTCTTGGGCGCTCCAGCCTGCCGGCAACTAGGCATCTATCCCCTGCCCGAGGGATTCAAGCTCTCCGTGGTCATCCCGGTTTTCAACGAGAAACAGTGGATACGAGAGCTGGTCGGCCGTGTGCAAGCCGTGCCCATCCCCAAGGAGATTCTCATCGTTGACGATTGCAGCACCGACGGCACGCCAGACATCCTTCGCGAATTGGCAGGCGACACGATCCGGGTTTTTTTTCAGGAGCGCAATCAAGGCAAAGGGGCGGCCTTGCGCGAAGGCTTCCGCCACGTCACCGGAAACGTGGTCCTCGTTCAGGACGCCGACCTGGAATACGATCCGGCCGAATACCCGCGCCTGATTCAACCAATTATCGAAAACAGGGCCGACGTGGTTTACGGCTCTCGATTCATCGGCGAGAGTCACCGGGTCTTATATTTTTGGCATTATGTAGCCAACCGGGCGTTAACCGCTTTGTCCAATTTCTTCACCAATCTCAACCTCACGGATATGGAAACGTGCTATAAAGTTTTCCGCCGAGAAGTGCTGGCAGAGCTGCAACTCAAGTCCAATCGATTTGGCTTCGAACCGGAAATCACTGCCAAGATCGCCAAGAAGCGTCAGCCGGCCTGGCGAGTCTACGAGATTCCCATCAGCTATTCCGGCCGAACCTACGAGGAAGGAAAGAAGATCGGCCTCAAGGACGCATTTGTGGCCCTGTACTGCGTCATCAGGTTTTGGCTCATGGATTGACTGGTTTCGACGATTACTCCCACCTGATTTATCGGTTTAGCGCTTTCGGATGTGCGAGCCCTAACCGACCCAAATCGGGGGGTGTGCGGCGCTCCTAGTGGGACGAATCTCCATAACATGAGAAATATTATGACTTTGCGTTCACAAACATTCGTCCCACCTTGGCACTTTCTCAGAATGGCCGTTCTTAGGCCAAAAGTAGTGGACAGTTCCGGGGACTTGAGTGAGGCTGTGTGTGAAACTCGCAAGCGCAATGCAATCAATCAAGTGCTTCCCCAACAAGGAGTTAAGGAAAAGGCTCTCCTTGTCACCCTGCTGGCTGCTGCCATTTTGGCAGATGCTGGCCGCGCCGCCGAGCGTCATTTCGATGACGCCGCCCTGCATGCCGTCCAGTTCGTTGACCCGCAGGAAGGCTGGGCTGTTGGGGATGAAGGAGCCATCTGGCATACCATCAACGGTGGCCAAAGCTGGGAGCGCCAGCCCAGCGGCGTCGTCGCCTCCTTGCGGTCCATATGGTTCCTCAACCCCTACATGGGCTGGATCGTCGGGCGTGATGAGTTCCCTTCCGAGCCGGGTGGCGTAAACCCCCGGAGCCTCGGTGTGCTCCTCTTCACAAAAGATGGCGGACTGACCTGGCGACAAACGGCTGTCAATTCCTTGCCCGGCCTCAACTGCGCGCGCTTTGTCGATCATAAAACGGGCTTCGTCGCCGGGGACGCGAATGAGCAATCTCCCACGGGGGTCTTCCGTACGACCGACAGCGGCCGAACCTGGAAGGCGGTTCCTGGACCGCGGTTTCCCGGCTGGCTGGCGATGGATTTTCAGGACAGCGACAACGGAGCTTTGGCCGGACCTTGGAGCCGGCTGGGCGTCCTAAGGAACCGCGAAATCACCGCCGCCGACGTGGATGCGCTCGGTCCTCGGGCCATGAAGGGCGTCAAGGTCATGGGCAACGACGCCGTCGCAGTGGGCGAGGGCGGCATGGTGCTGTTGAGTCGGAAAGTCGGCGGCGCTCGCTGGACCTATGCCGATTTACCGCTACCCAGTAACCTTCGGGCGGACTGGGACTTCCATGCGGTCAGTTGCATAGGAGATCAGCTTTGGGTCGCGGGCCGGCCCGGCTGCGCTATCTTGCACAGCTCCGACCGCGGTCAAAATTGGGACATCCAGTCAACCAGCCAATTCCTCCCCCTCCACGGTCTTTTCTTCGCTGACGACAAACGGGGATGGGCGGTCGGGGACCTCGGCACCATCCTGGGAACGGTTGACGGCGGCAAGACCTGGAAAGTTCAAAGGCGCGGCGGGCAGCGAGCCGCGATTCTCTTCATCCACTCCCGACCCTCCGGCCTGCCCATCGACACTGTCGCCGTGCTCGGAGCGCGCGATGGCTATCTGGCAACCGCGGTGCGCGTCAATGGCTCGGAGCCGAGCTCGACGCCCCCCGATCAGGCTCAGGAAAATCTGCGCTTTGCCGCCGCTGTGCGAAAAGCCGGCGGCGCCTCCGCCGAAATGTTCTGGCAATTCCCCCTCGCTCAACATCTGGCCCGGGCCGATGAACATGAAATCCGGAAGGCTTGGGACCACCTGCACGATGATCGCTCCCGCGAGGCCTTGCTTCGTCATTTAGTGATGACTCTGCGCATGTGGCGGCCGGATGTGATCGTCACGGATTTTCCCGACGGCAAGTCCAGCGGCTGGACGTCGGACGCGCTCGTCGTCCAAGCAGTGCGGGAAGCATTCGCGCTTGCGGCTGACCCCGGAGCCTATCCCCAGCAGATTTCTCTGGGACTCCAACCCTGGGCCGCGAGCAAATTGTACGCCCGTTGGATGTCTCCGGTCGGCGCGGAAGTCGCCGTCGATTTGAATGATGCCAGTCCCCGGCTTTCGGCGACCCCACGCGATTTCGCAACGCCCGCGGCGGAGCTGCTCGGCGACCAGGCCTTACCCACTCAGCGATTCTTTCATCTTTTGGAAAGCAGAATCGACGGCGCGGCCCATCATCATGAACTCATGCAAGGTCTAAGCCTGGCCCCCGGCGGCACCGCGCGACGTGAGCAAGACCCCTTGGCCGAACCGGATACTCAATTGCTGCAAGCTGTCCGAACCCGCCGGAATCTGGAAGCGATGGCGGAAAAGCCGGCCGACAAATTGGCGAGCCCGGAACAGCTCTTGGCCCAGACAGGACCTTTGCTGGCACAATTGCCGGACGATCAGGCCCCGGCCGCCGCCAACGCTATCGCTGGATATTACGCTCGCATGGGACAATGGCCTATGGCCCGCGAAATCTATCGGCTAATGGCCGATCGTTACCCGGCGCATCCTTTGGCCATCGAAGCCTATCGCTGGCTGGTTCGTCATGACAGCAGCAGCGAAGCTAGGCGGCGGAGAGAATTGGGTCAATTCATGATCGTGGCCAAAGGGGAATTTCAAGAGACACCCCAGGCCCAGGCCCCCGTTCCCGCATCCGGAATCCGCCAAGCCGCGGCCACTGTGAGAGGTGGACAGGCAGCTCGAACCGAAGGAGTGTTGGCCACGCTGAGCAACCGCACGGAGATTCGACAGTGGAACGAGAATTGCCTGAAGATGGGAAATGAACTGGCGGCCTTGGGGCCGCTTTTCGCACAAGACCCGGGTATTCAGTTTTGCCTTCAGGCCGCCCGCCGTAACTTGGGAGAGGTCGAGGCGGCTCGGGAGTGGTACACGCAATTTCGTCGCGATGGAGCGCCCGGCCCTTGGCGAGATGCGGCCGCCGCCGAGCTTTGGCTGCTCAACCGGACCGGCCCTCCGCCCAAGCCGGTGGCACTGTGCCGGCAGACGGCCAGCCGGCCTTTTCTCGATGGTCAGCTCGATGATGACTGCTGGCAAGACTTGAAATCAATTACCCTTACCAATGCAGTGGGCGAGACCGCAAAGGAATACCCCACTCAAGCTTGGTTGGCTTATGATAACCAGTTTCTGTATCTGGCTTTACGCTGCCGGCATCCGGCCGGGCGCCAGGTTCCGCCGGTGAAAGTTCGCCCCCGGGATGCGGATTTGCGCCTGTTCGACCGCGTCAGTCTTCTTTTGGACCTTGATCGGGATTACTCGACGTACTTCCACCTTCAAGTTGATGAGCGCGGCTGCGTGTGCGAGGACTGTTGGGGCGACCGAAGCTGGAATCCGCATTGGTACGTATCCGTACAAAACGACCCGACGAGCTGGCAGATCGAGGCGGCAATTCCACTGGTGGAGTTGACAGGCGACCCGGTCACTTTAGGGAAGGCTTGGGCTTGCAATATCGTTCGAATTGTTCCCGGAAGAGGCGTGCAGGCTCTGTCCTCGCCGGCGGACGTACAGCCGCGCCCCGAAGGTATGGGCCTGCTGATTTTCACCGATAACTCTTCAGGAAAGGAAAACCAGAAATCAGAAACTAGAAACCAGAATTAAGAAATCCAAACATTAGACCTAGGCTCTTTTTTTCCGGCTTCTCGTTTCTGGTTTTCCCAAGTGCCACCATGAAAATCATCGTCTTATACGTCATGATCGGGCTGCTAGTCGGCAGTGTCAGCGGGGCGATGGGGATCGGGGGAGGAGTTTTGCTGGTGCCGGCCCTGGTTTGGCTTTGTCGGTTTGAGCCGGCCAAAGCGGCCGGGACGAGCCTGGCCATTTTAATCCCACCCATCGGTTTGCCCGCGGCTATGAAGGCGTTTAACGAAAAGCGCGTCGATCTGGAGGCCGCCCTTTGGATTGCCGGAGCCTTCACCGTCGGCGCTTACTTGGGCGCCTCGTTCGTCTCTCGAATTCCAGATTTCACTCTTCGCCTCATGTTCGGAACTCTGATGATCTACGTTGGCGCTCGCTTTCTCATCGGTTCGACTCCGGAATCCCGGTATGCGGGAATGGCTTTGGTCTCCATCTTATTGGCTTGGTTGGGGCATTTATGGCTTCGAGCCATTGGCCGCCGGCACTTGGTTCCCAAGTTAGATCAGGAGATCCGTGCCATGCAAGAAAAAGGCTTAGGAGACTTTGATTATCACATCTAGAAAGTCGCAGGCACACTCCGTGTGCCGTGGGAGATGGCGATAGGCAACGGCACCCGGACTGTGCCTGCTACGAGTATTGTTGACGAGAGAATCAATCGACGGTCGGCTGGAGGGCGCGGCCGTTTTTATCGTAGAAAGCGTCATGGAGCAGAAATATTTCTCCGCTCGAAAGGCGTAACTGAGCCAGTCGCCGGCACAGCCGACGATAAGCCTCGGGCCTTAAACGTCGCCCCACCAAAGCGCGCAGGTGCTCCGGGCAAAGATCCATTTCCACCGGCGCCTTGGCGCGAAGGGGATAGGTCAAGAACCGGAGGGTGCCGACACGCGAACAAACGATGCACTGATTTTTCTCGGCCCGCTCGATCAACGGCTCGCCCTCGCCCATGGCCAAGTCTTCTTGGCAATTCGGACAATAGGTTCTTCCGGCAATACGATCCCAACGGTCCCGATCCAGACCGCAGCGACAACAGGGGACAGGAACTTCCGTTGCGTGGTTTGACATTATGCGTAGGTGGTCCATGCCTTCTTTCCAGGTCTGCCCCAAATTAATAATGACGGAATCAATGCCCCATCATTCTTCGGCTGACTTCGGTTATCGTGTATAGGGAATCTTGGCTAGGCGTTCGACAATGCCCGTAGTAATATCCGTGAATCTTGCCAACGGGCGAGCGAGGCGTGGGAACACCCCAGTGTGGCAAGATGATCGAGTCCGACTTTAACCCAAACAGAGATCAAATCTTGGTTAACAACCGGGAGAGGCCCATGAAGTCAAACAGTTGCAACAAATCGAAGGCGGTGAAAATAACGATAGCATTAGTCCTCGTGCTTCTGGCAGCCGGTCCTGATCGTCCCGCGCCGATCAAGACGAAGGAAAGCCCCAAGCATCCGGCCAACCACCTGGCGGGACAAAGCAGTCCGTATTTGCTGATGCATCTGAACAACCCCGTGGACTGGCATCCCTGGGGACCTGAGGCTTTTGCCAAGGCCAAGAAGGAAGGCAAGTTGATTTTCTTATCCATCGGTTACAGCTCATGCTACTGGTGTCATGTCATGGAGCGGGAATCGTTTGAGAACGAGGAGGTCGCCAAGCTCCTGAATCAATGGTTTGTTTGCATTAAGGTAGACCGGGAAGAGCGGCCAGATGTCGATACTGTGTACATGACGTCTTTGAACGTCACGGGCCAGCGCGGCGGTTGGCCTCTTTCCATGTTTCTAACATCCGAAGGTAAGCCGATTTTCGGCGGAACTTACTGGCCGGCCGATGACAAAAAATCCGACGACGATGTCGTACCCGGCTTCAAGACGATTCTCCAGCGCGTGCATCAACTCAACACCGACAAGCCCAAGGAGCTGGAAACGCAAGCCGACAAAATTGTGGCCCGGACTAAAGAGGAGTTGGCTGGGCGACTTCGGGGCATCGCCCTGACGAACTTGGATCGATCCCTAGTGGACGGCGCCGTCAAGGACATTCTCGAGCAGCTCGATCCGGAATATGGCGGATTCGGCTCTCCCGAACGACATTTTCGCGGCACCAAATTCCCCATGCCCCCCTACTTGGAACTGTTGTTGCATGAGGCCTCTCGAAGCAAAGCCAAGGAACCGATCGAGGCACTCACTGTTACGTTGGACCGTATGGCTCGCGGGGGCATTTACGATCAACTCGGGGGCGGGTTCCACCGCTACAGCACCGAACGTACCTGGACGGTGCCGCATTTCGAAAAAATGCTCTACGACAATGCCCAGCTTGCCGAAGTTTATGCCAAGGCTTTTCGTCTCACCCACAAGCCTCTTTATCGGCGCGCTACCGAGGAAACTCTGGCATTTGTGAAGCGCGAGATGACGGCGCCCGAAGGCGGTTTCTATTCGGCCCTGGATGCCGAAACCAACGGCGAGGAAGGACGTTTCTATGTGTGGACGGACCCGGAGATTTCCAAAGCCTTGACCGATGGCGTCGACAGCGCCTTATTCAAAAAGGTCTACGGGCTTGAGGGCCAAGCCAATTTTGAAGGCCATTACCACATCCTCACGCTGCCGAAATCTTATGAAGATATTGCCCGCGAGCAAAAAGCGAGCGAGGACCAGCTGGCATCCCGGCTGGCAGCTTCAAAGCAAAAGCTTTTGCAAATGCGCTCGCAAAGGCCACGGCCCTTCTTGGATACCAAAGTACTGACGGCCTGGAATGGCCAGATGATCGCCGGTTTCGCCGCGGCCGGTCAAGCTCTCGAACAGCGGGAGTATGTCGACACCGCGGCTCGCGCCGCGGACTTCATCCTCAAGAACCTGCGCACGTCGGACGGCCGACTGCTTCGAACTTACGGAGCCGCGCCTGGGCAAGCCCCAGCGGCCAAGATTAACGCCTACCTCGACGATTATGCCTTCTTCGTCCACGGTCTGCTTTGTCTGCACGACGCCAGCGGCGACAACCGCTGGCTCGAATCGGCCCAGAGCCTGACCGACGACCTAGTCAAATATCACTTCGATGGCGACAACGGCGGCTTTTTTTACACGGCCAACGATCACGAAAAACTTTTCGCCCGCGCCAAGGACCAGTACGATGGCGTCCAACCTTCCGGCAACAGCGTCGCGGCCCGGAACTTTGTCCGCCTCTGGCTCAAGACAGGGAACGGGCGCTATCGGGAGCTCGCCGAGAAGACCATCAAAGTTTTCTCGGCCAACCTGAAAGCCAATCCCGCCAGCCTGGCAACTATGGCCGAAGCCCTGGCTCTTTTTCTTGACTCCTCCGACAAATCCCAAGACAATTCGTTGGTCAAGGACCCAACGGAAAAAGCAAACAAGCCCAAGAAATCCGAAGCCGTCGTCAAGATCGAGGCTTCAGCCACCAAGCCGGATGACGATCTCCGACAAGCGGTCACGATTTCGATTACCATCGACAAATCCTGGCATCTTTATGCCAACCCGGTGCCTGCAGATTTTCCGGGCATCCCGACAACTGTGACCGTCGAAGCCCAAGGCAAAGCATTGGACGCTGACGTTGAATATCCGCGCGGCACGTTGATCAAAGACAAAGTGCTGGGAGACTATTACGTCTACGAGGACAAAGTGAAACTCCGAGCCAGCGTCAAGCGAGCCAAAGGAAACCTGTCGAATTTGAACGTAATCGTCAAGATTCAGGCATGCAGCGAAAAGCAATGTCTACTGCCGAGCACGGTGAAGATCGATGTTCCCTGACCAAAGAACATGGAGGTTCCACAAATGAAGCCAAGGATTTCGCTGTTTCTTGCGGTTGGACTCACTTGGACGGGCTTCGGCTCCGAAGGCCAAGCCCAGGATACCAAGGCCCGGCGGTCCGACGCCGTGGTGAAAGTCAGCGCCCAAGCAGGCATGCCGGACGCCGACGGCAAGCAGGTTTTGACCGTGACCCTAAAGATCGAGGACCAATGGCACATCTACGCCAACACCCTTCCCAAGGATTTCCCGGGAGTTCCTACCTCAGTCAAGGTTGCCGCCCGTTCGAAGGTCGAAGATGTCAAGGTGGACTACCCGGAAGGCACGTGGATTAAGGAAGGAGAATACAAAGCCTTTGAAGGAACCGTGCCGATCAAAGTGAATTTGCGGCGCGCAAAGGGAGATAATAGCCCTCTGGAAGTCACCGCGTCGTTCCAATCATGCACGAAAACGAGCTGCTTGTTCCCGGCAACCGTTAAGCGGACGGTACCATAGAAAAAGGAACAAGAGGCAACAGAGAAAACTGAGAAACTCCTCTTTCTCTGTTTTCTCTGTTGCCTTCTGTTCAAGAACTTTCTGACGGCGAGCTTTCCGGTCGGAGAAGGTTATTGAGCCGCAGGAATTCTTCAGCCCAGCGATAATGATCCAGCAGACCCGCGGTGGGCCGGACCAAGATGTAGTACGCCAGAAACAAAGCCTCGATGGTCGCCAAGCCATTGGAGGGATCCGTTCCTCTTTTGGAGACACGCGGATAGGCGGTCCGGTACCCGGTCAACGAGCGGGGCGGGATTTGCTCATATGCCCGCATCATAGCCTCGGCCCTCCGCCAGCTACCGTCCAGTAGCAGAAGGCCTGAGCCAGCATCCGCTGGCGACAATTCCGGCCCGTCGGGAGCAAGACGGACATAACCATTCAAATCGATGGGTGGGACGGATCTAAAATCCGTCCTACTTTGAGTTTGGAAGTTTGCCGGATAGGAAAGGAATACCAGGTCGGGACGGCCACACAGAGGCACAATCGTGCATTTCTTCGGATTTTCCCTGCTGTCCCGAACGATGACGGTACGGGGAAAAGCCATGATGAGCCTGGTTGCGTTGGCACCGGGCGTTGATGGTTCTTGATCCTGGTCCATGGCTCTTCCGCTTACTGCATGCGCGGCTCCCGGTATTACAACCACCTTGATTGCAGTATTCTTCTCGCCTACCATACTTATGTAGTTGACCGTGATGGAGGCGAGTCAGGAGTTGATGTAAACTTGGCTCGCCAACTTAAGCTCAGCTTCCACCTTATCACATTTGACGGGAACGAGAAGGGAGTTGGTTATGCACTTGGAGCTCAAGTATTGTGCGGTATGAAATTACGAACCGCAAGCCGTCAGTTTGACGAGCAAGTTGTTGTCTACCTACAAGCAGCAGATAAACGATCTGACGCTGATTCCGTCGGGTGGGGGTTGCTTCGAGATAACGATCAACGGGGACCTTATCTACTCCAAGCTCAAGACCGGAAAGTTCCCCGAGGAAAAGTGGGTCCTGGATACAGTGGCGGCGCACACCAAGAAAAAGAAGTGACCTTCGATAGAAGTCCGGCGGAACCGTGGCAATTGAGTCGTTTATTCTGCCGGATCGAGGCTTGGCTGGAGACCCACGGCTTGCGGGCCGTGGGTCTAACTTTTGATAGGGGAATCTGCGATGCTGTTCTTTGGCCGTAAAAAACGCCTGGTGGATTATGCGTCCTGCGCGGGTTGAGCGGGCAAGCTGCCCCCTCAGGGGATCGCGCAGGTCCTGCGCCACCTACCGAAGGTCCACGATCCCAACCTGTTGGTGGGAACGGACACTTGTGACGACGCCGGCGTCTATCGCCTGACCGATGACTTGGCCCTCGTCCAGACCATCGACTTTTTCCCGCCCGTGGTGGACGATCCGTACATTTATGGCCAGATCGCGGCGGCGAATGCTCTCAGCGACGTTTACGCGATGGGTGGCGCGCCTCGCACGGCCTTGAACCTGGTCGGTTATCCCGACGACAAAGAAGACCTCGAATGGCTCGGGGAGATTCTGCGCGGCGGAGCCGAACGCTGTCAGGCGGCTGGGGCAGTCGTCGTTGGCGGGCACACCGTCCGTGACGCGGAGATCAAATTCGGCCTGGCCGTCACCGGCATCATTCATCCGCAGAAGATCGTCACCAATGCCAACGCCAAGCCCGGGGACAAACTGGTGTTGACCAAGGCTTTGGGGACCGGATTCATCACCACAGCCCATCGCAACCGCACATGTCCCGACGAAGTATTTCGGTCCGCTTGCGCCAGCATGATTCAACTGAATGATGTGGGTCGGGATGCTATGCTCGAAGCCGGCGCCCATTCTGCCACCGATATCACCGGTTTCGGACTAGCTGGTCATGCCTTTGAAATGGCCGAAGGAAGCAAGGCAACATTGGCCATCAGCCTGTCCGCTCTTCCCCTTTTGCCGGGGGCCCAGCCGTTGGCTCGCCGTCCGTATCTCACTCGCGCCAGCGCGACCAATTCCAGTTTTGTCGCGGCGGGCCTGCGCATCGAGGGCAAACCGGATCCGAATCGCTTGGAGTTCTTCTACGACCCGCAAACGTCGGGCGGCCTGCTGATTTGTATCCAGGCGGACAAGGCGGATGCTCTAGTCGCTTACGCCAAGAACCGGGGCGCCCAGGCTACCTGCATCATCGGCGAGGTCCTCGAGCGCACAGACGCCGCGCTTATTTTGCGGGAGTGACCAACTCTATGCAGATCAGTTCTTTTTCATCTCGGACATAGAGCCGACCCTTGGCCAGGGCCGGATGGGCCCACGTCGGACCAGAGACGGCGGCGCGCGCCAGTTCGCGATATTCTTTTGGATTCGGTTCAAGAAGAACCAGGGCGCCGCTGTCCTCAAGCATTAGCATCTTGTCCTCGCCGGTGCGGAGGAGTGAGGCGTGGTATTGGCCGACCTTGGGTTTTTGCCAAAGTTCCTTGCCGGTCTCTGTTTCAATGCAATGGAGAGTCGCTTCGGTCTTGAAAGTCAACGGCTTGGCGCCCGTCACCATGTAAAGGTGATCGGGCCCAACCGCGATCGGAGTCGAGAAATAGCAGGTCAATTGCTCGTTCTTCCAGAGCTGCTTCACGGCGGGCGCATCGTCCTTGGTTTCAAGCCGCAGTCCGACGCTGCCGTAACTGATCGAGCTGGCGACCAGGACATCTCCGGCTTTGACTGGCGTCGTGGAGCTTTCCAATAAGAAGTCCACTAAAGGAAATCTCCACAGCGAATGGCCGTCCGAGGGCGATAAAGACAAAAGACCTTTGGCTGTCAAGAAAATCGCTTGTCTTTGTTTTTCGGACCCAAAGATGATCGGAGAGGAATAGCTGGCCCCGTCGTCCTGGCTTTGCCAAACGACTTCGCCGGTATCCTTATGGAAAGCGACCACCGAAGCGCTCTTGGCGCCAACGTTGACAGCGACCTTATCGCCTTCGACGAGGGGAGAACAGGAGACGCCGAAAACAAGATTGGGAGCTTGAAACTTCTTGAGCGTATGCACTTGCCAAATCTGCTTACCCGTGGCTACGTCAAAGCATGAAAGGACACCGGTGATGCCAAACGTATAGATGTGCTTGTCAGTGACCGCAGGCGTTGCCCGCGGCCCATTGCCGTACAAGCTCTTAAAGGCGCTTCGGGAATACTTGGCATTCCAAAGCGGCTCACCATTCTCCGCTCGGAAGGCAAGCAACTCTTCCTCGTTCTTGCCGGCAATCTTAGCATGAACAAAAACCCGGCCGTCGGCGACCACCGGCGAGCTGTTGCCTTCGCCGACCGACTGACGCCAGAGAACTTTCGGGGGCGCGGTCCACGGGGCGATCTTTTCCGAGGAGGAGTTGTCACGATTTGGGCCGAGCCACTGCGGCCAATCCGCTGCCCAAACAGGCAGGCTGGAAAACATTAGCATGGCCCAAGAACAGCTCCAGCGCATTCCAAACTCCCTATTCTTTTTCCGGCTTTTGCTGATTGAGAAATTCATGCAAAGGGGCATAACGCCACTCGATGTCATTTGCCCTGGCCAGCTCTTTCAATCGACGGAGATACTCTTCGGTCAGGCGGTTGCCGGTTTCTTGATAGTTGGGATCGCAGAAGAAGATCCGGCAAGCGAGGGGGCGCGGCTCGCGGGCGGTGCACAACTTGTCCTTCTGGAAGGGACAAAAGTCGGGAGAGACCGGGGGCTCGAATGAAGGGGCGTCGGCCAACAGCACGTCGGCTTCCAGGTTGCTGACAAATAGAACGTGACCGTACTCCTTGAACCGGCAACAGCGCCCGCTAGCGACACATACGGGACCGGCCGCGGCGACCGATTCATCGACCTCACGATATAGTTCAAGAACTTGATGTCGAAGATCCGTTTTCATGTTCTTTTCTGGTGGTGCCAAGAGAAAACACAAAGGACACAAAAGGCCGCCATTTTTTGTGTCTCTTGCGTCTTTTCGCGGCTCTGGACAAATTACAGCCGAATTACCTTGATTCGGCGGGTGATTTCTTCTTCGGAGATCAACTCGACTTGGCCGGCACCTGGACAAACCTCGCATGTTTTTTGCCAGGCCTCCGGAGTGACCACGTTGCTTTCCCAAAAAGGCCAAGTCCGGCATTGGCGCGGCCGAACCGGATAGATGGTGCATCCGGCTTGGCGATCGTAGAAGACGCAGTCCCCGTTGGCTTTCTCCTTCAAGCTCCGGCGACGGCCCTCCAGCCGTGTGTAAACGGCTTTGGTTTGCTCCATGCTTTCGCGCCGGAACTCGGCAATGCTGACGAGCTCTTCCTCATTCACCCAAACAAATCCCGGCGGCCCGGTGCAACAGTTCCCGCATCGCGTGCATCGAAATCGCAAGCCATCCTCGTACCAAGCATGCTCCACAATAAATGCTCCAACTAGCATGGTCAATTTCTGACAATCATCTTACACCTTCCATTCAATCCAGGGCAGGTTCAATCTTTGCAATTTGAATAAGATTTGAATAGGAAGGTTGAGATCGGCGTCAATAAAATGGTTTTTGTGGTTCATTTCAATACAAGGAGAACACATGAGCAGAAGAAAATGGCTTTGGTTCTCAGTGATGGGAATTCCACTGGTTGCAGCGGGCGCGTTGGCCGCCTCCACGTTGGCAGGCAGCAAATCGACATCGCAGCAGAACCCACAAGTCGAGGCCACGGCTCCGGAAGAGTGCTGTTCAACGTCGGAGTGCTGCAAGGATTGCCCCCCGGATTGCCCTCCGGAAGCGTGCCCATTATGTGAGAAGTAATCGGTCAAGCGCGAAACCCCGCCATGGCGAGCGAGGCGTGTAAACGCCCCCGATAGGAAGGTGCGTTGAATGGCGACGAAAGCTACCGGGGCGTTTACACGCCGCGCTCGCCTGCTGCAGAGGGGACCGCCTGAGAAGAGAACTTGGGGTTCGGGCCGCGATGAATGATCGGCCGAACTTTCGCCTGCAAGGCGACGATTTCTTTAAGAACTTCGGCAACTCCGGGGGCGGTATCGAGAACTTCCAGGCTCCACTTAGCTTCCCATCTCCCGCTTGGGGGCAACACTCGAACCCGGCCTTCTTGCCGTTCGAAGGTTTTGAAATTGGGATAATTGGTGGCCGGCTCTAACCCGGTGACGAAGCCATCTTCCACCGCGCCCGTGTTCTTCCAAACCGTAAAGCACGGCAGCTCGGCATGATTCATGCGCACGACTAGACCGCGATCCGCCTTGGAGTTGTACAACATCGCCATCGCGCGGCCTGCTGCGTCCGGCAGAAGATCGTAGCAATAAACTTGCTCCGCAAATCCCGATTGGGGTCCGCTGTAGGTGTCAAAGGTGTCAATGCCCTCGGCGGCCCGAGGCGAAATCGGAGACATTTCTCTAATGGGGGCAACGACCCGACTGCCAGCTTCCAGAAATGGCGGCCCCACGTTGCAATGATAAAGCATCTGCATTTCGGCCGGTTGAGCCGCCACATT
>Ga0207114_1057_pt1 | contig 35133 bp, 30 predicted proteins | sample Alteio_BWMinHeat_70_FD_153560 | JGI IMG/M metagenome (GOLD analysis project Ga0207114, IMG submission 153560) | Enriched cells from forest soil in Barre Woods Harvard Forest LTER site, Petersham, Massachusetts, United States -... | ecosystem: Environmental > Terrestrial > Soil > Temperate forest >... | reverse complement strand
GCCGGATACTTCTTCACCTGCCCGCCAAAAAGCATCAATCTCGCCCTCAACGGGTCCACCGGCATTCCAACTCCGGTCACGGTCGCCGCAAGCAGTCCACAGAATCTGACTTCGACCATTACAGACAGCACCGGGGCAACCATCAGCGGCCTTGCGCTCGACTACACTTCGACCCAACCGAAACAGATTGTTGTCAGCAGCGCCGGTACGGTGACGCCAAGCTTTCCGACCACAACCACCGTCTCAGCCATCTGCCAGCCCGGTACCTGCAACCCTGCCCCCGTGAATATCATTGGCCAGCTTGGCACAGGCATGCCGGTCACCAGCAACAAGGTGATTGTCAATTCCCCGGGGCGCAGCAGCACCAAGCTGTGGCTGGCTTCGCCGCAGTCCTCTTACTTCACGCCGATTGATCTGACGGCCACTGGTGCGCCTGTGCCGGTCAAGCTGCCTTACATTCCGAACTCCATGGTCCTCGATCAGGCTGGCGGCAATCTCTACTTCGGCAGCTACCACGAGCTGATGGTTTACAGCGCGGCGACAAATACGCTCAGCAAGGAAGATCCCAATGTGCCGGGCGTTGTGCTGGCCGTCTCTCCGGACGCCTCCACTGCCGTCATCAACGATCAGATCAACCAGACCATCTATCTCTACAATGAGAGCAAGAGCACCTTTACCAGCATTGGCGGACTTGCCACGCGTGCCCAGTACTCGCCCGACGGCAAAAACCTTTACATCATCGGCCCGAATAATTTCTACGTCTTTAACGCGGCTACAGGCTGGAGTACCTATTCGAATACCAACGGGGGCTCGAACGTCTGCACCGCAACGCAGCTGAACAACAATAACGATCCGACAAAGTTTGATCCGTTCTGCTCGCCGGACATCACTGTCGCCATTCCCAGCATTGGCCCGTTCTTCACCGGTTCGAATACCGCGGCGAATGGCTTCTGCCCCAACACTACGGTGACTCCTCCGATCTACTATCCCCCCGCCGCGAGTGTACAAATTGCCACGGACCACCTGACTGCGACCAATGATGGCAATCACATCCTTGGCGCAACCGCAAGCCCCGCGCAGATTGCCGACATCTCCGTCAACATACCGACAGGGGCATGCCCGGCGAACAATCAAGGCATCCGGCTCCAGCAAGGTACGGGCACCAATCCAGGTGACTACAGCATCAACACGACGGCCTTGAGCAATGTCTCCCCATCCGAGATCACCCATGTGATTTCTTCGCCTGCTTCGACCATCGCGTTCATCACCTACAACGCCGCCAGCGCCAGCGGTCTACTGCCAGCCTACACACCATCGACCACCTTTGGAACCGCAGGCACACTCGCGAATGTGCAGCTCTCACCCGGGGCGCAGGCTCCCATCTCAGGCGCTTTCAGCCCTGACGATTCAACCTTTTTCGTCGGAACCTCGGGCGACAATCTTTTGCACTTCGTGGATGTCCCCAGCCTCACCGACACGCAGACGATCGATCCCAGATTGCCGTCATGCGTTGTCTCTCCGTCGAATGAAAATCCCGTATGTACGACGAACTCTACCGTGCCTGTGCAATTCATCGCTGTCTTGCCGCGCACCACAACATAACCCCACTCGAATCTCCACCGGAAAAGGCCCGCGGTTTTCACCGCGGGCCTTTTCTTTTGTCCCATGCCATAACAAGTGAGAGCGCCTGCGTTCATCTCATTTTCACCTTGTTTTCACAGTATCTTCAGAGTTAACCTTTAGCGTTTTTATAGTTACGCCTAAGTTCACACTTTGCTACGCGTACATCCTGTTTTTTTTCAGCACGTATCAATCTGATTTCCGATGAGGCCGACTATGAAGAACCTACTTCCCTGGGCATGGTATCGTTACACCTTGCTCTTTGCTGCTTCCCTCTTCCTCGGTATGTCTGTCTCTGCACAGGTCAATACCGCCAGCCTTTCCGGTCTGGTTACTGATCCGAGTGGCGCAACCATTCCAGCGGTCACCGTCAGCGTGACAAGCCCTGCCACGGGCTATGCCCGCACCGTTACCACCGATAACGCGGGCTACTATTCTTTTCAGAATCTGCCCATTGGGCAGTACAGCCTTCGCGTTGAATCGGCAGGCTTTACTACAGCGACGGAAAATGTAACTCTCAATGTTGCAGAAAAGGGTCGCCGCGATTTCTCGCTGCAGATCGGCTCGGCGCAGCAGACCGTCGAAGTGCAGGCGCAGGCAACCGGCCTCTCGCCGGATGATGCATCCATCGGCACGGTCGTTGATTCGCACACGATCGAGCAGACCCCACTCTATCTGCGCAACTGGGATGACCTGCTTCGCATCGTTCCTGGGGTGCAGATCAGCCGCTTCACCCAGCAAAGCGGCGCTACTTCTGCCGGCCGAACAGGCGATTTCAACGTCAACGGCATCCATTCGCTGCAAAATAACTTCATCCTCGACGGCATCGATAACAATACCTTCTCGGAAAACGTGCAGGAACTCAGCACAGAATCTGCGCACCCATCGGTCGATGTCATCGCCGAATTCAACGTCATCACCAATCCCTACTCGGCTGAATACGGACGCGCTCCCGGCGCCGCCGTCTCCGTCAACACCAGGAGCGGCACCAACCAGTTCCACGGCCTCGCGTATGAATATCTGCGCAACAACTTCTTTGACGCCAACGACTTTATCTCCAACCGCAGCCACCTGCCCAAACCGGAAAACAATCAGCACCAGTTCGGCGGCAGCTTCGGCGGCCCGATCCTGCGGAACCGCCTCTTTGGCTTCTTCAATTACGAGGGAACGCGCATTAAGCAGGGCGTATCGCGTACTACCACTGTGCCTCTCGACAACGAGCGCATCGGCGATTTCAGCCCTGCAACCGGCGCGCGCGTCGGCGTCAAATATCCCACCATCTATGACCCGACCACCGGACAGCCCTTCTTCAACAACCAGATTCCGCAGCAACGTATCGATTCATCTGTTGCCAAGCTCATTGCGCTGTTCCCTGAACCGAATGCTCCCGGCGAATTGAATAACTTTGTCCGGAACGCATTAGCCGAGGACAACAACGACAGCTATAACGGCCGCGTCGACTGGACGCCGACTCAAAGCGATACGGTCTTCGGCCGCTACAACTACGCCAATCGCTTCCGCTTCATTCCCGGTTACCTCGGAGGACTCGCCGATGGCAGCAGCACTTCCGCATGGGGCCGTCAATACCTCAAAAATCACAGCTTCGTTCTCGGTTGGACGCACCTCTTCAACCAGGGCATTGTGAACGATTTCCGCTTTGGCTGGGTGCGTAATTACTCATTCGCCGAACAGGATCCGTTTGCTCTTACACAATTTGCAGGCGACTTCGTTCCCGGTATCCCCGTCAACCCAGCCGTCGGTGGCGGCGTCCCACTCACCACTTTCACGAACTTTGCTTTTCTCGGGTCACCTGATTTCCTGCCCAAACAGCAGGTCCCGCAGCAGTTCCAATACAACGACACGCTTTCGCTCATCCACGGACGCCACACGTTCAAGATCGGCGCCTCGCTCTATGCGCCCATGCGCAATCTCTTTCAGGACGAGCCCGGCATGCGCGGCGACCTCACCTTTACCGGCATCTTTACCTGCCAGCGCAATGCCTCCAGCCAGTGCGTCTCTAACACCGGCTTTTCCTACGCCGACGGCCTGCTCGGACTGGTGCAAAGCAACCAGCTCACCAACGTCCACTTCGTCGATCAGCGCTATTGGATGGCATCCGGCTTCTTTGAAGACGACTGGAAGGTTACACCCAAGCTCACCCTCAACCTCGGCCTGCGGTATGACTTCTCCACCCCCGCGCTCAACGGGAGCAATCAAATGGCGAACTTCGATCCCAATGCGGGAGCGCTGGTCTTCGCCCGCTCCGGAGGTTTGAAGTCCCGCTCGCTGGTCAATCCGAACTATAAGAACTTCGGCCCGCGCTTTGGATTCGCCTTCTCGCCTGACCAGAAGACCGTTCTGCGCGGCGGCTACGGCATCTACTACACGCTCTTTGAGCGCTACGGCAGCGAAAATCAACTCGCTCTGAACCCGCCATTCCTTATCAACAAGACCCAGTCTGCCGCCTCCACATCGACCACGCCGGTGATGATCGCGCAGCAGGGCTTTCCAGAAAATTTCCTCGATCCATCTTCCATCGACCTGAATAATCTCACTTCGTTCCACATCCGCGCAGTCAATCCTGACGATCCTGCACCTTACGTGCAGCAATGGAGCCTTGGCGTACAGCGCGCTATCGGTTCGGATTGGACGGCGGACATCAACTACGTCGGCACTAAATCCACGCGCCTCGACATCATTCGCAACTACAACCAGCCGTTTATCTCCGGCAACACGGTGCAGACTACGACAAACAGCGCCGGAAAGACGGTACCGGTCATTCCTTTCTCGAACTTTGGCTGGATCGAATACACCGATCCGATCGGCTACGGCAACTACAACGCCTTGCAGGCCAGCTTGATTCGCCGCTTCCAGAACGGACTGAGCGTCCGCACTGCATACACTTACTCTCACAGCCTCGACAACGCGCCCGAAGAGCTCGAAACAAACTCTGGGTACGCGCCAAATGGACGCGACCCGGCCTCATGGTATGGTTCCAGCGATTTCGATGTCCGCCAGCGCGTCTCTGTGAGCTATGTGTATGAGCTTCCCTTTGGTCGCGGAAAACAGATGCTGAATCACGGCCCAATGTCCTGGATCCTGGGCAACTTCCGCACCTCCGGTGTCTATACCTTCTACTCCGGACATCCATTCACTGTAAACGCAGGTGGCACGCTGGGCAGCGCTCTCGATCCCTTCGGTGACGCCACGGCCACGCCTTACGTCATTGGAAAGCCGCACATTGTCGGCGATCCTACCTGCTGGTTCTACGCTTCACAGAACAGCGCATGCGGCACGCTGGCCCCGGGTCAGACGGACGCTTATGCTCTGCCGCTGGCTGGACAATTCGGCAACAGCGGACGCAATACACTTGTCGGACCTCACACCAACGTTTTTGATGCAGCCCTGCTGCGCGAGTTCCCCATCGAACCCGTCAATATCGAATTCCGCTGGGAGGTTTTCAACGTAACCAATACACCGTTATTCGGTCAGCCGAACAACAACTTCAGCAGCAACGCCGCGGGCAGCATCACTACTCTTTCCGGCGATCCGCGCGTGATGCAATTCGCCTTACGCCTGTCGTTCTAAGCAAACAAAGGGCCTGCAGACAATGCAGGCCCTTTGCGCAATACCCTAAGATTTATTGGTTGTGTCATTCCTGAGCGAGTGCGCAGCACGGAGTCGAAGAGCCTGTCCTGAGCTGAGCCGAAGGAACCTGCTTCTTCGCTCTCGGATGCCACGGACGCTATCAGAATAAAATGAATTGCCGATGACAACAAAAACACGCGCAAGCGCTCTCTCTTTATTTCTTTGTTTGGGTCTCTTCTGCATCGTTACCCTCCACGCCCAGGTGCCCTCCAAACCCGACGTCATCCTCAAAGGCACAATCTCCGGCCAGCAAAACAACTCCTATGTCGAAGCCCCCTTCACGGTGCCCGCTGGAATCGTATCTATTACAGTTACATTTCGTTACACAGAAAAAGAGCAGCATACCGCGCTCGATCTCGGACTTTTCGATCCCGAGCGTTTTCGCGGCTGGAGTGGCGGCAACAAAGATCACTTCACAATTAGCACCACCAATGCCACGCCATCCTACCTGCCCGGTCCGCTCCCTCCCGGTCAATGGAAACTCATCATCGGCGTCCCCAACATCCGGCAGTCCGTCACATCAAACTACGAAGCGGACATTTCCTTCGCGCGTGGGACATCAACCGTATCTTTCGCAGACTCACCCCTGCGCACAGGCCCCGCCTGGTATCGCGGCGATCTGCATATGCACACGGCGCACAGCGACGGCAGCTGCCTGAGCCAGAGCGGCCGCAAAGTTCCATGCCCCGTCTTCCTCACCGCTGAAGCAGCCACGGCGCGCGGACTCGACTTCATCGCCGTCACCGATCACAACACCATCTCGCATTACGACGCTCTGCGCGAACTGCAGCCCTATTTCGACAAGCTTCTCTTCATCCCCGGACGCGAGATCACCAGCTTCTGGGGACACGCAAACCTCTTCGGCCCAACAGAATTCGTCGACTTCCGCGTTGGCACCACCGTCCCATCCATCCAATCGCTCTTCGAGCAGGCCGACACCATGCACGCCATCCTTTCCATCAACCACCCGAATGCACCCACCGGAGAAATCTGCATGGGGTGTGGATGGACGCCGAAAGAAACAATCGATCCGCATCTGATCCAAGCCGTAGAAGCCGTCAACGGAGGCGCAGAGGAAGGCCAATACTCCGGCATCAGTTTCTGGGAAAAGTATCTGAATCAGGGCTATCGCAGCACTGCTATCGGCGGCAGCGACAACCACAATGCATCATCACCCGCCGGCACGAGGAGCGCCATCGGCAGCCCAACCACAGTGGTCTACGCCAACGACCTGTCCGTCACTTCCTTGCTCGATGCTATCCGCAAAGGCCATGTCTTCATCGATCTCAGCGCCTCGCGTGATCGACGACTCGAAGTCTCCGCCGAAGACGGCAGCCAAAAGGCGATCATGGGAGACGCACTGCAAGCTCCCTCAGACTCGACCATCCAGGTATCCACGCACGTCGTCGCCTGCGCCGGAAACCAGCTTCGCTTCCTGCTCGACGGCCAGGCTGTCCCGTCTCTTCAATCTACCATCGCGCAAGCAGACCAGACCATCGCCCTCACATTCCCGGCAGACGGCAAAAAGCACTGGCTACGCCCCGACGTCGTCACCCCCGAAGGCAAATTGATCCTCCTCGGCAACCCCATCTATCTCAACTACACGGAAGAGCAAAAATGAAAATTTCTGGTTCAGACTTGTTGGTCTCGCAATCTCCCCAACATGCTGTCATCCTGGGCGAAGCGCAACGCAATGGAGCGAAGTCAAAGGATCTGCTGTTTGCGAATCTTGCCGCGATATTACTCTTCTGTTTCCTTCAAATGACTCCGGCACTCTTCGCGCAAAATGCAGCTCATCCCGGCGCACGCACGGTCATGGACGCGCACAATTGCTACCCTTACTTCGAGTGGTGGTCCGATCGCATCGATCGCGCGCTCTCGGCAGGCACGCCCCTCGCTATCGAGCAGGACCTTGGCTGGTATACCGATCCGAAGACCGGGAAATCCTGGTCCATCGTCACGCATGGAATGCCCGGCTTCGGCAACGAACCAACCATGAAGCAGTACTTCTTCGAGCGTGTGCGCCCCATCGTGGAGCAGGCATTACGCGACGGCAATCATGGTAACTGGCCGCTTATCACCCTCAACCTCGACTTCAAAACGGAAGAGCCGGAGCACCTGCGCGCTGTGCTCGCGCTCCTCAATGAATATCGTGACTGGCTCACAACCGCTCCACGCACCGCCGACGACGCAACCACGCAGCCGCTCGACGTGCGACCTATCCTCGTACTCACCGGCGAATCCGATGCCCAGCAAAAAGTCTTCTCCGATGAAATCCCCGTCGGCAGCAAGCTCCTCGTTTTTGGAGCCGCGCACACCAACGAGAAAAACCCGATGGCAGCTCCCGAGGTCCTCGAACCTGTGCACGCTACTAACTATCGCCGCTGGTGGAACAATCCCTGGAACGTTGTCGAGCAGGGCGGTCAGACGAAAGCAGGCGAGTGGACGAAGGAAGACAACCTGCGCCTGCGCTCGCTCGTTGAACACGCTCACCAGAACGATCTGTGGATTCGCTTTTACACCCTCGATGGTGTCGACAAGAAAGAAGACTTAAGCTGCCACGGCTGGTTCAGCAGCTATAACTTCGGATCGCTCTCTGCCGCCGAAGCGCGCTGGCGCGCCGCACTCGAAGCGGGTGTTGATTACATCGCCAGCGACCAGTACGAAACCTTGGGCAAAATGGTTAAGGAAAATACCAAAGAACACTAAAGTGTAGCCAAGGCAACCGTTATCAGCTGGATCGACCCTCAGGAAATGCGCCCAGGCGCGCGACAATAGGCGCAGCCATGCTGCGACTCCGGGCCGCGCGTCTCCGCCTCTTTGAAACGTTCATCCATACCGCGACTCGCCACAGGCCGGAAGAGCCCGCGCATCTTGCCACAGGCCGCCGCGGTGAACTTGCCGCCTATTTCTATCTACGTCGCCAGGGATACATCATTGTCGCGCGTGGCTGGCGCTCAAGCCGCCTGCGGGGCGACATCGATCTCATCGCTTGGGACGAAGACACCCTCTGCTTCATCGAAGTCAAAACTCGCACCACCCGCGACGTTGCCACCGCCGAGGCCGCAGTCGATGAAGACAAACGCCGCACGCTGCGCCGTCTTGCCCGCAACTACATGCGCCAGCTTCCCAAAAAAGATGCTGCCGCACGTTTCGACATCTTGTCTATCTACTTTGAAAAAGAAAAGACCGCAGAATTTGAGCTCTTCCGCGGCGCATTCGATTGGTCCTAGAGCAAACTGCGCTCCTATAGAATTTGTCATCCTGAGCGCAGCAAACCCTGAGCGTCGCGAAGGGGAAGCGCAGTCGAAGGATCTGCTTTCACCACCGCTGCCGCACTGTCTACTATTTTGGAAACCGGTCAGCCCTGCGCGTCTTTGTACTCTTCATACCAGGCCATCTGAATCGCTTCCAGCTTCGACTCATTCGACTTCGCCGGATCATCGGCAAAACCATCTAACTCAGTTACGTATTTGTGAAGATCAGTAAACCGCACGGCCAGCGGATCAAGCTCAGGAAACTTTTCCTGTAATTGAATCCCAATCTCTTCCGCATCATTCCAGAGAATCTCACGAGCCATCTTCAATTCCTTATATACCTGATTTTGTCATCCTGAGCGGCGTGCGAAGCACGAAGTCGAAGAGCCTGCCCTGAGCCTGCCGAAGGGACCTGCTTTTCTCTCACCCAGGCAGTTGCTGAGAAATTACTTCTCCTCGGCCAAAGCCAGCGGCTTTCCTTCGGAAACATAATTCCGGTTCCACTTCGGAATCTCAACCACGTAACTGCCCGGCTTGGTAATCACCGCCTGGCAGCCCAACCGCGAATTCAACTGCAGATCGGCCGCCATGTCCAGGCGATCCAATTCATCATCATCGGCTTCGCTCAAGCCTTCCGCGCCCTCTTTCGTCCAGAGATGGCAGGTCGTGCACGCGCACACTCCACCACACGCATGGTCCAGAAAAATCCCATAGTTCTCCGCCACATCGAGAAACGACATCGGCTTGCCATGATGATCGTACGGCATCGTGCCCAACTCGAACTCAACCGTCCTGCCCTCGGGCATAAACGTCACACGCACCATGTTGGGCGCTGGTGGTTTGCTCAAATCAATCGCTTGCTCAGTCTTCACTTCACTCATAACTTTTCATCAACTATAAATCCGGGAGGCCCGGTGCCGGGTGCCCCCATCCTTTCGCCCTATTTGCGAAAGGATGGGAATCACAACTCTAATTCTTGCTGATCTCCGCAGGCGCAAACGGATGCGGCGCCGTCGGACCCTCACCCAGCTTATCTCCCGCAGAATCCATCGTCTCACCCTTGATCGCGCTCGACACAGCGGCATCCATCATCAGTTCCGCAAATCGTCGCGTCGCCTTGTCCAGCGCCTCGGTTCCGGCACGCAGCGCCTTCAAATCATCGCCCTGCTTCAGGACAAATAGCTCGTCTTTCAGCAGCCCGATTTGCGCACGTTCTTCCTCAGTCAACTGCTGCCACGCTGGATGCTTCGGAGCCTTCTCCACCGCAGTCAAAATTGTATCCGCCTCATTGCGCGCTTCAATCAGCTGCCGCTCCTGGAGGTCGGCTTCGGCGTTGTCGAACGAATCGAGAATCATTGATTCGACCTGCTCATCCGTCAGTCCATACGTTGGCTTGACTTCAATTTCTGCTTCTTTCCCAGACCGTTGTTCTCGCGCTGAAACATGCAAAATACCATTCGCATCGATCAGAAACTTCACTTCGATGCGCGGCAGCCCCGCCGTCATCGGCGGAATCCCTTTCAGATCAAAGCGCGCCAGCGACCGGCAGTCCTTCGCCATTTCACGCTCACCCTGCACCACGTGGATCGCGACATTTGTCTGCCCGTCCACACCCGTCGTGAAATGCTCCGTAACCGATGCCGGAATCGTCGAGTTGCGCTGAATAATCTTGGCCACCACTCCACCAAGCGCTTCAATGCCGAGCGATAGCGGCGTTACATCCAGCAGCAGCATATCTTCGGTGGCTTTCGAGCCGCCGGCGAGAATATTCGCCTGCACCGCAGCCCCCAGTGCCACCACCTCATCCGGATTCAGCTCCGTATGCGGCTTCTTCCCACGCTGGCCGAGGTGAAAAACGTTATCGGTCAGCGTCTGCACCGCCGGAATCCGCGTCGATCCGCCAACCAACACCACTTCGTCAATCTGCTCCGGTGTCACGCCCGCATCTTTCAACGCCTGCTGACACGATCCGATGGTCCGCTCAATGACCGGACGAATAATCTGCTCAAAAGCCTCGCGCGGCAATTCGCGCTGATACTTCTGCCCATCCGGCAGGTCCACGCTGATGCGCGCAATCTGTTCCGATGACAATGCAATCTTCGCCGTAATCACTTCTTTGCGAATCGCCTGCACTGTTTCAGCGCTGCTGCGCACATCGATCCCCAGCTCACCCTGAATGTCATCAATCGCAATCGCAATCAGCAGATTATCGATATCGTCTCCGCCAAGATGCGTATCGCCATTGGTGGCGATGACTTCAAAGATGCCGTCCTGCAATTTCAGAATGGAGATATCAAAGGTCCCGCCGCCCAGATCGTAGACGGCCACAATGCCTTCCTTCTCGCGATCGAGACCATACGCCAGCGCCGCCGCCGTAGGCTCATTCACCAGCCGCAGCACTTCAAGCCCGGCCATGCGGCCCGCATCCTTCGTCGCCTGCCGCTGCGCATCGTTGAAGTACGCCGGAACCGTAATCACAGCCTTCGTAACCGGAGCGCCGAAATACCGTTCAGCATTTTTCTTCAACTGACGCAGCACGTAGGCGGAAATCTCAGGCGGAGTAAATTCCGCATTCTCCGAGTCCGGGCCCAGCTTGATGCGCAGCACTTCGCCGCTCTGCAGATCGTCGGCAAGATGAAACGGAAAGAGCTTCAACTCCTCGCGCACATCGTCTACACCGCGTCCCATCAGCCGCTTCACGGAATAGATCACGCGATCCGGCGTCTGGATCAGATACTGCCGCGCACCATTGCCGACGACAAACTTCCGCTGTCCATCCGTCGTCAGTGCAACGACAGAAGGCAGGAGGTTCAATCCATCCTCGCCAGGAATGACCACTGGCTTTTCACCCTGCATAAACGCGACGAGCGAGTTGGTTGTGCCTAAATCGATTCCGACGATGCGTTCTTCTGCCATGCTCAATTCCATATCAGCGCTAAAAGCAGCACTCAATTAGTATTTGTCATCCCGAGCGAAGCGCAGCGGAGTCGAAAACCTGCTTTTCGCTTCAATTGCCACAATATGGGTGCCTCATCATTTCGCGCTCTTCGCGAAAGGGTGGGATCGCTACCCGCCCAGCGCCTCATTCACATCGCGCACCAGATTCCGCACGTACCGTCTGCGATCGAGCAGCGCCACCATTTTGTCCTTCGCATCCGCCAGCGCTGCTTCATCCGGTGCATCCAGCGCCGCATCCCACTTCGCCCACAAGTCCTGCAGTTGCGCATCGGATGCAGCCATCTGCCCTTCGAACTGCGCCTTCGCCTTGACCAAATCCTGCCGAAGCTGCGGATCATCCTCGCCCATCTTCTGGTTCATCCGCATCTCTTCGAGCTGCATATTCAATTCAAAGACTTCTTCCAGAAGATCCGGCGGCATACGCGACTCTTTCTTCGCGCCATTCTCTGAAGACTTGGCCTGCTCAATCTCGACGCCTTCGAGCTTCAGCAGATACTCCGTGCGCGTGATCGCATTCTTCAGCGTGCGATATGCATCGTTCAGCAGCGAGGTCTGCTCCAGGCTCCACTGCTGCTCCTGCTCGCTCGCCCGTGCATATACATCCGGGTGCAGCTTGCGGCTTAGCTTGTAGAACCCGCGCTCCAGCCCCGACGTATCAATCGCCAGCTTCCTCGGCAGCCCGAATACGTCAAAGTACGTCACGCCCGCCGCCGGAGCCTGCACCTTCCCACACACATCGCAAAATGGCGCACCCGCAGCCAACGCAGAGCCGCACGACCAGCAGGCAGCTTTAACGAATTGTTGTTCAAGCGTTTGCATTAGAGATTTACAGAAATGACGCGCTCTCTTAGCTGAATCGCAGATGTTTCTGCGCCGCAAGGCGCGATTGCCTGGACGGCCAGTCCTCAGGCGGAAAACGACGATCCGCAGCCGCAGGACTTCGTCGAGTTTGGATTGATGAAGTTGAAGCCCTGGCGCATCAGCGTTTCTTCGTAATCCAGAATCATGCCGTGCAGATAAATAAACGACTTTGGATCGACGAACACACGCATGTCTTCAAATTGATAGATCCGGTCCCGTTCACGCGGCTGCGTATCGAAGCGAATATTGTATGAAAGGCCCGAGCAGCCGCCGCCCTGAATGCCGAGCCGCAAACCGCCCTCGCTCGGCGAAATGCCTTCCTTCGCCATCGCCACGCGGATGCGCTTCAAGGCGCGCTCCGTCACCTGCACGCCCTTTTGATTTGGCGTCAGATTCTCGGCATTTAGCACAGTTAACTCAGCACTCATCGTCCCATCCCAGTCACAAACACGGTTCCCCGTCCTTCGCATGCGAAGGACGGGAAGCACAATTCTTACTGCGCCGTTACCGTCTGCGCTACGTTCGCACCTTCAACGGCATTCTTCTTCTTCCAGTCGCCGATGGCCGCACGGATCGCGTCCTCAGCCAGTACCGAGCAGTGAATCTTTACCGGTGGCAACGAAAGCTCTTTCACGATATCCGTGTTCTTGATCTCAAGCGCTTCCTCAACCGTCTTGCCCTTCACCCACTCGGTCGCCAGCGAAGACGAAGCGATCGCCGAGCCGCAGCCGAAGGTTTTGAACTTGGCTTCTTCAATCACCTGCGTCTCCGGATTCACTCTGATCTGCAGGCGCATCACGTCGCCGCACTCCGGCGCACCCACCAGACCCGTGCCCACTTCCTGGCTGCTCTTGTCCATCTGCCCAACATTGCGCGGATTATTGTAGTGGTCAATTACCTTATCGCTATATGCCATTTTGATCTCCTGTGATCCTGCTTCTCTGCCTGTAAATCCCTACGAATACCTGTCATCCTGAACGTATCTGTCATCCTGAGCGGAGCGAAGGATCTACTTTTCCTCGCCTTCCGCGCAGCAGCGTGCTCCTTAGTGCGCCGCCCACTCAATCTTCGTCAGATCGATACCTTCTTTCACCATCTCGTACAGCGGTGAAAGCTCACGCAGCTTCTGCACAATGTCAATCACCTTGTCGGCCACATAATCCACTTCGGCCTCGGTGTTAAAGCGTCCCAGTCCAAAACGAATCGAGCTGTGCGCGACATCGTCGCCCAGTCCCAAAGCCTTCAATACATATGATGGCTCAAGTGTCGCAGAGGTGCATGCCGATCCGCTCGAAACTGCAATATCGTTAATCCCCATCAACAGCGATTCGCCCTCAACATAGACGAAACTCATATTCAGGTTGCCGGGCAGCCGGTGCTCCCACGAACCATTGACGTGGATGTAGTCGAGGTTCGACTCAAGCTTCGCTTTCAGCTTGTCGCGCAGAGCGCGAAGCCGCTTGTCCTCGCTCGCCATCTCTTCGCGAGCAATCTCGCAGGCCTTGCCCAGTCCTACAATGCCTGGGACATTGAGCGTGCCCGACCGCATGCCGCGCTCATGGCCGCCACCGTTGATCTGCTCAGAGATCTGCACGCGCGGGTTGCGCCGGCGAACATACAGCGCTCCTACACCCTTCGGCCCGTAAATCTTGTGCGCGGAAAGCGAGAGCACATCGATATTCATCGCGTTCACATCCACCGGAACCTTGCCCAATGCCTGCACCGCATCCGTATGGAAGATCACGCCCTTCTCGCGGCAGATCTTGCCGATCTCCGCCACAGGCTGGATCACGCCAATCTCGTTATTGGCAAACATGATCGATACCAGGATCGTCTTGTCGTCGATCGCGCGCTTCAGGTCTTCCAGGTCAATCAGCCCATCCGCCTTTACCGGCAGATAGGTCACACGGAAACCGGCCTTTTCCATACGCTTACAGGTATCCAGCACAGCCTTGTGCTCCGTCACCTGCGTGATGATGTGGTTGCCGCGCTCGCGGTACATCTCCGCGACGCCCTTGATCGCCAGGTTGTTCGACTCGGTCGCGCCCGAGGTAAAAATAATCTCTTTCGCGGTTGCGCCAATCAGCTTGGCAATCTGTTCGCGCGCCACTTCCGTAGCTTGCTCCGCTTCCCATCCGAAGGAGTGGTTCCGGCTCGCCGCGTTGCCAAACTTGCCGGTGAAATACGGCATCATCGCGTCCAGCACACGCGGATCGAGCGGCGTGGTCGCGTGGTTGTCCATGTAGATCGGCAGTTTCACTCCCGCCGGCACGCTGATGTTTCCAGTTTCTACGACGCTGCTCATTATTTCTCCTTGAGTCTTTTGCTGTGCTTTACGTTGCTTCTAAAATCTTGTCGCCTGATGCCGTGCGGATGGTGATCAGCTCCCGCACTGTCCGGCTTCGGCCCGTTTCCACTAGGTCCGAAACATGAATGTTTTTCAGCACATTCGATATCGTCTCATTTACGCGTGCCAGAGGTTCTTTGATGGTGCAACTGTCCGTCAGGTCGCAGTTTCCTTCATGCGTAAAGCAAGAGGTAATAAACAGCGGTCCGTCGATCGCAAAGATCACCTCAAAGGCCGAAATCCGCCGCGGGTCCTTCAAAAGCGAGTAGCCGCCGTTCATCCCCGCATGCGACTTTACCAATCCTACCTTGGCCAGCCGTTGCAATATCTTGGCCAGCAATTGCGGAGGAATGTGATACGCCTCCGCTATGTCCTTTGCGCTCAATGCGGCCGTCTCCGGATGCTCTGCGAGATACTTGAGCGCCATTAATCCGTAGTCCGCTTTTTTTGTGAGTCTCAGCATCAGTGACGTCGCATTAGAGAGCGATAATCTGCCCACCTTATGTCAATTAAGTATACGACCGCTGGAGTCCGAATTCAATGCCCGTAGATGACCCCATCAAAATTTCGGGGAACTACGGGAAATTGCCTCTCGTACATCCTTCTACGCAAAATTTATCCGATTCCCGATTGACATAACCCTGGTCCCGGATACAATTTTGGCGAGATCACCTGATTTTCCACGACCCACACACCCCATGAACACGCCCTGCAAACACCCCAAGGTTCGCGTCGTAGCACGCGAAGAGGATGCTGAATATGTTGAATGCCTCGACTGCGGCGAGGTCTTTGACTCGAACGAGTTCCAGGACATGGCCATTGAAGAAAGTGTTGCCGAGCAAGAGGATGAGTAGCGCCTCGTGTCCCTCGTCCTGAACCCTGCTCCGCGATACGCATGGACTCGGCGCTGTTCCCTGGAGCCTGTTATAAGTTTCAGCGGCGTGCTCTAAGTGATTGCCGTGCTCGGCAGGCTCAGCCGCCTCGCCACTCTCCAGGCGTAGTGAAATCCTGAAATGATAGTCAGCGCAATCGTCGCATTCAGCGACCAGTGCCGGATAAAGATCACCCACACGGGCGCATAAAAGCGGCTCAGCAAAACGGTCACGAGCGCAATGACTTGCGCCAGCGTATTTGCCTTACCGAAGATGCTCGGCCGGAAGTCGCGCATGCCCATGCTCGCATACAGGATCGCGGCCACCACCAGAATGCCCAGGTCACGCCCGAAGACTAGCACCGTCACCCGCCGCGAAATATACCCTTCGTGGTGCAGCACCAGGAACAGAGTGCTCAGCAACAGCTTGTCGGCGACTGGATCGAGATATTGCCCCAGCACTGTCCGCTGATGCAGCACGCGCGCCAGTAGTCCATCCAACCCATCCGTAACGCCCGCGATCATGAAAAGCGCGAACGCAGTGGGATAGTGCCCGTCCAGAACTGCCAGGACAAGAAATGGAATAATGCACAGCCTGAGAAATGTCAGCTGATTTGGAGTGGCGCGAAATGCGTTCATTAGTGCCGTATATGCAGTAAGTGAGCCATAACTGCGGAAAGCTTGATGTTACAGGAGTGCGAATGCGAAGACCAGATGCTCGTTGAAAGATGCCGTCATTCTGGAGCATAGCGGAGTGAAGAATCCATGCGATGCCCCGGTTGGCACTCCCGCATTGCCCTTTACCATTTCAAAAATACCGATAGACATCGGAGCTGGGGTGCCCCATCCTTTCGCGCTTTTTGCGTAAGGGTGGGGAAAGCAAGACCTGCATACTCGCCAATCGCCAATACCCGGAGTTATCTTGGTAGCCGATGAAATACTTCCTGGGATTCCTCGCGCTCTCCTGCTCAATCGTTTTTGCACAGCCTTCGCCATCGCGCCCGCCACTCACCGGCATCTCCCACATCGCCGTCTATACCAGTGATCCGGCAGCGGCACAGCATTACTACGTCGACATCGTCGGCAGCGTAAAAGGAGCCGACCCGGAAAATCCGCAGGGTGTGCGCTACTACATCAACAACACCCAGTTCGTAGAAGTGCTGCCGCTGGTCGACAAGAATTCTCATGACCGCCTCGACCATCTCGCCTACCAGACCACCGACGCCGAGGCTCTCCGCATTTATCTCAAATCGAAGGGCGTCGAAGTTCCCGCGTCCGTACAAAAAGCTGGCGATGGCAGCCGCTGGTTCAACGTAAAAGACCCTGAGGACAATACCGTCCAATTCGTTCAGCCGCCCGCGCATCCTCATGCGATCAGCGCGCCAAATCTGGCCGGACACCACATCATCCACGTTGGCATGCTCGTCCGCAGCCAGGAAAAGGAAGACACCTTCTACCGCGCCATTCTCGGCTTCAAGCCCTACTGGCATGGAGGCATGCAGCCGGACAAAACCGACTGGGTTTCGCAGCAGACCCCGGAAAGCCACGACTGGCTCGAATACATGCTCACCAGCGGGCCTTCGGGCGGCGGTATCCAGGACATCTCACAGCATCAACTCGGCGTCCTGAACCACCTCTCCATTGGAGTCGTCAGCATGCCTCAGACCTATGACACGCTGAAAGCGGCCAATCGTCTTGCCCCGCCGGATGCAAAAACGCAGATCGGCAAAGACGGAAAATGGCAGCTCAATCTCTACGACCCGGACGGCACACGCCTCGAATACATGGAATTCTCAAATGTGCGCCCTCCCTGTTGCTCCGAGTTCACTGCCCCCAACCCGTCACCCTCGGAGTGACGTGCGGACGAGAGAGACGCTTTGATGTCCGGCAAAAGCTTCAGTACCAAACTCGATAAGGGCCTGGTCGAAATACCCTTCGATGTGAAGGAGCACTTCGGCAAGGCCCGTCCGCCCATTCGAGTCACCATCAACGGCTACACCTATCGGTCAACCGTCTGCGTTTATGACGGCAGGTACTACATCCCCGTCCGCATGTCGAACCAGAAAGCCGCAGGCGTCAAACCTGAGGACGTTGTAACCATAACCATTGCGCCAGACAACGAGGTTCGCGATGTTGAGCCACCGCCGGAGCTATTGGCAGCATTCGCAAAGAACGCAGCAGCGAAAGCCAAATGGGAAAAACTCAGCTATACGGCGAAAAAGGAGCACGCGATAGCCATCCTCGAAGCTAAGAAACCAGAGACACGCGAACGCCGCCTGCAGAAGATCATCAAAGACCTGAGCGAGAAAGCGAAATGAGTGTCTTTAATCTGCATCGGTAGCCACTACTACAAGGGTGCCCCACAAGACTCAATACGACCGGAAATACTCGGAAATCATGCCCACGCGAAGAACCTTCTTGAAGTCGAGCCTCGCAGCCGCTATCGTGGCCAAAATGCCGGAAGCAAACCCAACGCCACGCAAGAACCGCATCCATCAATCGGTCTCCCGCTGGTGCTACAAGGACATTTCCCTCGACCAGCTCTGCACCTGGGCCGTGCAAATTGGCCTCAAGGGCATCGACCTTCTTGAACTCGACGAGTTTGAAGTCCCACGCCGTTATGGCCTCATCTGCACCATGGGCTACGCCGGCGGAGGCACCATCTCCGATGCCCTCAACCGTCCGGAGAACCATGCCGCCATCGAGGACGCCTTCCGCAAAAACATCCCCATCGCCGCAAAAGCAGGCGTGCCCAACGTCATCACTTTTTCCGGAATCCGCCGCGGTATGTCCGACGAGGAAGGCGCCCGCAACACCGTCATCGGACTGAACCGCATCAAGAAAATCGCCGAAGATAACGGTGTCACCATTTGTCTCGAATTGCTCAACAGCAAGCGCGACCATCACGACTACATGGCCGATCACACCGCCTGGGGCGCGCGTGTCATGAACGAAGTCAACTCACCCCGCGTCAAGCTGCTCTACGACATCTACCACATGCAGATCATGGAAGGAGACCTCATCACGACCATCCGCGAAAACATCCACACCCTCGGCCACTTCCATACCGGAGGCGTTCCCGGCCGCCATGAAATCGACGCTACACAAGAAATCCAATATCCGGCCGTCATGAAAGCCATCGCCGATCTCAATTTCTCCGGCTACGTCGCGCATGAATTTGTCCCCACCCGCGACCCGCTTACCTCGCTCCGTCAGGCCGTCGACCTCTGCGACGTATAAGCTGGGCGATGCGCATCACTACCGGCCCAACCGGAAGTTTCTCGTTCCCAGCCCACGCTGCCGACGGGCAGTAAGTCACAGTTCTCGCTCAAAAGGAAGGTAAAAAACAGCGCAGATCACAGCTTTTGCCGGAAGAACCGCCGAAATCATTCTGCGTAAGTCCCCGTGACCGGTCAGCCGGCAAATCTTGTCAAGCCCCCTGCGAAAAATCTTTCGTCTAACATGAACATTTTAAAGCATTTATAGTTCCGTCAATTTGGCGTACTCTTTCGCCAAAATTGCTATTCTGGAAATAGAGGGCTTTTAGGTAGAAGCACTGGGCTTTAGCCAGCGAACAAAGCAAGGAAAGAGGGCTTCAGCCCCCGGGATTTTTGTAGTACAAAAAGGTAATCCCCGGCTAAAGTATTGAAAACATTGGAACACCTCTAACCGCTAGTGAAATCAATGGCTTACCGGGGGATGATTCCCCACTAAGTCATTGAAAACAAATAAAACAAGTCCTTGAGAAGGGGAGGGGTAGGGCTACCCCGGCCTCGAATCAAAATTAGGATCAACGGGCCCGACTGTGGCATCCTATGCAGCAGCCAATCCCGGAAGACCTCGCTCCATGAACCGAACACAGAACCAAATACGCACTTTTGCTCTTGTCGCCGTCCTCACCCTCGTCACTCTGGCTGCGCGGGCACAGGGACGCATTATCTACTCCGATACGGCCGATGCGCACCACGACATCGCGCAGGCGTTAGTGACGGCTCAGCATGAGCACAAGAGGGTCATCCTCGATTTCGGGGGAAACTGGTGTATCGATTGCCAGGTGCTCGACATTTATTTCCATCAGCCACCTAATCTGGAGTTGCTGGAGAATAACTTTGTGCTTGTGCATGTCGATATCGGCCACTATGACCGCAATACGGACGTCGCCGCGAAGTATGGCATTCCGCTCGAACACGGAGTACCCAAACTAGCTGTCCTCGATGCCCACGGTAAATTGCTCTATGGCCAGGTCAAGGGCGAGTTCAAGTCGATGAGCAAGATGGCTCCCGACTCGGTTACAGAGTTTTTGAACCAGTGGAAACCAAAACAGAAAGCCTGAAGTGAAATAAGCACGCGGGACACAATTCTGTCCCTTCCTAGCGTCTGCTCCTTCATTTAGTCTCGACAAGTATGCTGTTGTCCCTCTGGACAAGTCTTCGCCGGGCCGCGTGGAATGCTTTTCTCCACAATGCCTTTACTACTGCCAAAGCAGCGGCTTATTCGGCTATCTTCAGCCTTTTCCCCACGGTTCTTGTAGGAACAACCGTGCTTGCGCTCAGTCCGGAAACGGAAACGCTCAGCGATATACGCGCCGCCTTCTACGATATCCTTCCGCCGGACACAATGAGCCTGGTGCAGACCTATTTCCAGATGAACCACGCGCGGTCTGTGCGGCTTATCTGGTCAGCGACTGCGATTGCTTTCCTCGCATCTTCCGGCTTCATGCTGTCCATTATGGAAGGCTTTCGCCGCGCATACCGCCTGCCGCGCGGCACCTGGAACTTCTGGCGCGAACGCATTGTGGCCTTCGGCCTCATTCCGATCACGCTGGTGCCCATGCTTTTCGCCACCATGCTCATCATCTTCGGCCACCAGATTGAGCAATGGATGATCGACAATGCGAACCACGATCTGCGCTTGTATGTGATCTTCATCTGGCGCCTGGTCCGGTGGATCATCGCCATGTCGACCAGCGTGGCCGTGCTCGCCGTCATCTATCACTTCGGCACACCCCAGACGCAGAATTGGCGTCATGTTCTTCCCGGCGCATCGCTTGCCACGGCAACCTGGTTCCTTGCCACCCTGCTCTATGGGCTCTACGTCACCCGTTTTGCCGATTACTCTGTCGTCTACGGCTCTCTCAGCGCCGCCGTGGCCACCCTGGTGTGGCTCTACATGGTTTCGGTCAGCATCCTCATCGGCGCCGAATTCAACGCACAAGTCTTTCCTCTCCACGGCTCCCGTCCACAATCCGAACTGGACGATGAAGAAAATGCCTTTACACAAGGGAAAACGCAGACCGTCTGAACCCCGTCCCCCTATGCCGGCGAGTTAGAATGGGTTGGGTTACATAAATGTTTGGGGGATGGATGAACGTTACGGTTGCCGGTTCCGGCACAGACCGCCGCGCCAAGATTGTAGGCACACTTGGCCCCGCGTCGAGCAATGAAACAACTTTTCGCGAACTGGTACGCGCCGGTCTCGATGTTGCAAGACTGAATTTTTCCCACGGGACTCAACCAGAAAAGCTCAAGCTGATCGAAATGGTCCGCAGAGTCGCAAAAGAAGAAGGAAAACCGATCTGTATTCTAGGTGACCTGCAAGGACCGAAGATCCGCACAGGACACCTGAAGAATCGCATTCCTGTACAGCTCAAAACCGGTCAGCGTCTCACCATTACTCCTCGCGACATCCCTGGTACTTCCACCATCATCAGCACCACCTTTCCCACGCTCGCGGAAAATCTGGAGCCGGGAGCGCGCATCCTGCTCTCCGATGGGCTCATTGAACTCCGCGTCGTCGAAGTTCCAGGCGAAGACGTAGAGTGCGAGGTCATCAATGGCGGACTGCTCGGCGAACATAAAGGCATCAACCTGCCCGGCATTGCCGTCCGCGTCCCTTCGCTCACAGAAAAAGATGAGAAGGATCTCGAGTTCGCTGTAAAGAGCGGCGTCGACGCCATTGCCGTCTCATTTGTCCGCACCGCGGAAGATGTCCGGCTGGTCAAGCAGCGCATCGCTTCGCTGGGAGCGGATACATGGGTCGTGGCCAAACTCGAAAAACCGCAGGCCATCGACAATCTGGAAAGCATTCTCGAAGTCACCGATGGGGTCATGGTCGCCCGAGGCGATCTGGGCGTCGAAATGCCGCCGGAAAAAGTCCCTGCTATTCAAAAACACGTCATTCGCCGCGCCGCCGAGCATCGTAAACCGGTTATCACGGCGACGCAGATGCTGGAATCGATGATCGAGAATCCTCGTCCGACACGCGCCGAAGCCAGCGACGTGGCCAACGCCGTCTATGACGGGACGGACGCCGTCATGCTCTCTGCGGAAAGCGCAGCAGGTAAATATCCGATTGAAGCGGTCAAGATGATGGCGAAAATTGTCATCGAAACGGAATTACATAAGCCGGAAGCAGCCGTGCACAACGGTCAGCCGCAGCATGTCCGGCTCTCTATTGCAGAAACCATCTGCGAATCGATGGCGCACGCCGCGGAAGATCTCGACCTGGCCGCGATCGCTGTCTTTACCGAAACAGGGGCCACGGCGAGACAGCTCTCGAAATATCACCCGAAGCCGCCTATCTACGCTTTGTCGAGCATCGATCCGGTCATCAATCGGATGAACCTGCTTTGGGGCGTACATCCCATCAAGTGCTCAAAGGCACACACTGCCGAAGAAATGGTAGATATGGCGGAACAGCTGCTCGAAGAGGGCGGCTATGCACAGCCACAGGACATCCTCGGCATCGTCGCAGGAACGCGCACCAAGTCCGGCTCAACCAACTTCTTGCGCTTGCACGTTCTCGGTGACCACTTGGCGGGACCACCAGCCAAGAGCACGGCAGCAAAAAAGAAACAAAGCAAAGTGCAGCCAAAAAAGAATGCGGCAAAATCCAAAGCGCGACCCGTCAGTAAAGCTAAAAAGCGCTAAAAGTTCACCTCTAAAGCAATGCGGTCCGAGTCCTTTTCGGACCGCTTTCTCTTTTTGCACACAGGACGCAGGTTTCACAGTCGGGTCAACCTGCTAAGGTGAATTTCAGATGGGACGCATTCGCATTCTCTCTGACCAGGTTGCCAACCAAATCGCCGCTGGCGAAGTGGTTGACCGTCCCGCATCGGTCGTAAAAGAGCTGTTGGAAAATGCGTTGGATGCCGGAGCGACCCGCATCCGCATTGAAGTCGAAGCAGGCGGCAGAAAGCTTATTCGCATCACTGACAACGGCCATGGCATGATGCGGGACGACGCCCTGCTTGCATTCGAGCGTCACGCCACATCGAAAATCCGCTCCAGCGACGACTTGCTCTCGATTGCGACTCTCGGCTTTCGCGGCGAGGCTCTGCCGTCGATCGCATCGATCTCCCGTCTGGAGATGGAGACCCGCACGGAGGATGAGCCATCCGGAACGCGTATTGAAATTGCCGGCGGAAAGGTGATGCGTGTGGAAGATACAGGTACACCACAAGGCACGACCTTCGCGATCCACGACCTTTTCTTCAACACTCCTGCGCGGCGCAAGTTTCTAAAGTCGGAAACAACAGAACTGTCTCATGTAACCGCATTGGTTACACATTACGCGCTGGCCCATCCCGGCAAGCACTTCGAGCTGCACTCGGCCACGCATGCACTCTTGATTGCACCTCCTGTTCGAAAACCCGAAGAGCGTATTTTTCAGATCTTCGGCAAGGAAATTCTCGATCAATTGCTATCAATGGCGGCAGAGCGAGCCTTTGACCGCGCCGGATTGCCGGAGCCTCCGCCATGGAAGCGCGATGAGGACTATGCCGCTCCCGATCCGGGTTTTCTGCGGATCAGCGGCTTTATTTCAAAGCCAGAGCTGCAAAAGCTCAATCGCAATTCCATCTATGTCTTCGTCAACCGCAGATTGATTCGTGACCGCTTGATTCTGCATGCCGTCAGCGAAGCCTATCGCAATATCCTGCCGCCGACATCGTTTCCGGTCATCCTCATGTTCATGGAGATGCCACCGCACGAGGTTGACGTGAACGTGCATCCGGCAAAGACCGAGGTTCGCTTTCGCCAGCAATCGCTGGTGCATGATTTTGTTCGCGACAGTATCCGCAATACACTCATTAAGACGCGGCCGGCAGCGGGGTTTCTCTCTGCGCTCACTACCAATCCGCATGCCACCCCATCATTGATGCCACCCGTGTCACCGATGCCTGGGGAGCCGGAATCGACGCCTCCCGACGCTTTGCCTGAGTCCGATCCGCCAGCTGACCCTGAACAGGCATCTGTATTTACGCTGACGCCTCCTGTTCCATCTTTGGAAGAAGCGCGATTGCCGTTCGCCGAAGCCCTACTTGCACAAACCAATGGCATAGGACCCGATCCACAGCACGCATGCAATGCACAAACACCGGTTGAAAACGAGGACGCTCCAAGCCTCAGCTCGCTGGCATCGCTCAAGCCGCTGGGTCAGCTCCGCGAATCTTTTATTCTCGCCGTCAATGACGAAGGGCTTTGGATCGTAGACCAGCACGTGGCGCACGAACGGGTGCTGTTTGAAAAAATCCTGCGTGAGCGCGAAGTCGAGAACGTGCAACATCAGCGTCTGCTGATGCCTCTGCTGGTTGAACTGCTGCCGCATCAGATGGTCCTATTTGCGCATATCGCCGAGGAGCTGGAGCGCAATGGCTTTGAGGTCGAGCCGTTTGGCCCGCGAACAATCGCCATCAAGGCAGCGCCTGTGGGCCTCGAAGGCAAAGAACTGGAACGCACGCTTATGGAAGTGCTGGAGCAGTCAGAGCGCGAGAACCAGGCGCAGAACCTCGAAACCCTGCGTACCCGCATCGCCGCCTCCATCGCCTGCCATTCCGCCATCAAGGTAAATATGCCGCTCGACCCGATCCGCATGGAATGGCTGCTGGCCGAACTGGCAAAAACAGCCCATCCCACGAGTTGTCCGCATGGCCGTCCCATCGTATTGCGGTATTCTTGGAAAGACATCCAGCGGGCGTTCCAGCGGATTTAAGGCCCGGGACCCGCCAGAAGAAGGATTCTTTGACAATAGAGCAGCTCCAGGCAGCGCGCGCCGAAAAATGGCGGCAAAAAGCAAACCCCGTCCTCACCCTTGAGGACGCAGAGACATGGATCGATTCCATCGGCGTAAGCCTGTTTTTACCTCGTAAGTCCCAATTGCAGGCGCCGGCGGTATCATTTGTCGAAGCAGTACTGGGCGAAACTAACGCAACACCCATACCAGCTGCGATTCAGAATGCATTCGATCTGGCCACGCGTCTCTTTGCTACGGAGAAGGCCACTCCGCTGAACCTGCTCGGTTCCACCTCGGAGCAGCCGGATTTTCTCATCTCGCGCGAAGCACTTCCGTATGTTTTTGCTCTGCGAGGCGATCGTGACTGGAAGCGCGGACCGCGTGACAAGTCCTCACCCTTGGTCATCGAGACATGGAAGCTTCTCAAGCGGGAAGGAGCTCTGACCGCGCCTGAATTGCAGGAATTTCTTGGCCGCGAGGTGACGGAAGCTGCTGTGCTGCGCGCACTCAGCGAACTTTGGACAGCGCTGCGTGTTCTACCGGTCTACACCGCAGGCGAACCGACGACATGGGAACTCTTCGAATCGCGCCACCAAAAGGCGATGCAGACAGGTGGCGGCATGGCGCAGGCAACGGCACTCTCGGCATTGGTCTCGCTCTATCTTGACTCTGTGATTGCAGCGACCACCGACGAAATTGAGACCTTTCTGTCCCCGCTGGCGCCCCGCTCCCGCATTCGCGAAGTTGCGCGAGGCCTCGCAGCCACCCAGCAGCTTCTTACCCTGCCGCTGGGGACGCAAAGCCTGCTGCATATCGCGGGTGGATTGCCGGAATTCCCCGAACCCGAAGTTCCTGCGGAAACAGCCGTGAGCATTCAGCCACAGGTCGACGCTGCCCCTCAGGCGCGCGAGCGCCGCAGGCCGTTTGCACAACGCGGCGAAACAGAGCGGCGTCCGCCCCGGGATGGAGCGCGCAAGCCATTCGCGCCGGGAGACCGCCCACGCCGCGAACGCCCCGCATTTGGCAACCGCCCAGCGGCACGCGATGCGCGCAAACCAGATTGGACGCGTCCTGATTCCAGCGCTCCGCGAAAAGAGTGGAGGCCGCGAACTGGAGATCGCCCCACAGAGCGCAAGGAATGGGAGCCGCGTAAGGAAGGTAGCACTGGCGGATTTGGAAAACCGTATCGTAGCCGCACGGAAGATCGTCCCTCAGGGAAGAATTTTCCGCCTCGGCAAAGTGCACCGCGTGGCGAATGGAAGCCGCGTCGCGATAACGCTGGCGAAGGCCGTCCTGAGTTTCGTCCACGCCCCGCGGCAGGCAGTAAAAGCTTCAGCAAGCCATACAGCAGCCGTACCGAAGACCGACGTCCCGCAGGCAAGTTTCCGCCGCAGGAAGGCGGCCAGCGTCCGCCCCGCAAAGAATGGAAGCCGCGCGAAGATGCTCGGCCATTCGAACGGAAGGAATGGAAGCCACGTCGCGATGACGCTGGTGAAGGCCGTCGTGAGTTTCGTCCGCGCCCCGCGGCAGGCAGTAAAAGCTTCAGCAAGCCGTACCGCAGCCGCACCGGAGACCAACGCCCCGCAGGCAAGTTTCCGTCACGAGACCGCGATCAGCAGGGCCCGCCGCGCAAGGAGTGGAAGCCTCGCACGGAAGGAGAAGGCGAAGCGCGTCGCGAGTTCCGCCCACGCCGCAGTGCCGAGTCCACTGAGCGCCGTACATTCAAACCACGATCTTCTTCGGGTGGCGCATCTCGTCCGCGCCGGGAAGGCGGCGGTTTTTCCGGAAGGCCGAAACCCGCTGGCGAGAGAGGCTCGTTCGCCAAACGCCCCTTTGAGAATCGAGAAGGCTCAGATCGAAAGAAGCCGCCGCAGAGAGAACGCCGGGCTGGCGGTCAGGGTGGGTTAGCGGGTGCAAAGCCGGCCGGGAAACCTTTCTCGAAGCCAGGCGGTAAGTCCGGTGGAAAATTCGGAGCACCAAAAGGCGGCAAAAAATCCACGTTTGGCGCGAAGCGTTCGGGCCGCCCGGGCAGTAAACCCTCCTTCGGGAAGCGCCCGCACGGCAAGAAGAAGTCCGGCAAATGAGTGCAGAACGCCAACTGATTATTGCGATCGACGGTCCCGCCGGCGCAGGCAAAAGCACGGTTGCTGCTCGTCTCGCTGCGCGTTTCGGCTTGCTGAACCTTGAGACCGGAGCGATGTACCGGGCCTTTGCCCTGAAGGCCATCGAAAACAAGACTTCTCCCGGAGACGCCGACGCGCTGCAAAGGCTTGCTTCCAGCACATCCATCTCGCTTGAACCAACACCATCCGGCAACCGCGTACTGCTTGACGGAAACGACGTGACGACGCGCGTCCGCGACACTGCTGTAACGCAGGCGGCATCGCTGGTCAGCGTACATCCTGTGATTCGCCAGTGGATGGTCGATCTTCAGCGGAAGCTGGGCGAAAAGGGCGGCATCGTCATGGAAGGGCGTGATATCGGAACGGTGGTCTTTCCCGACGCGGATATCAAGGTCTTCCTCGATGCCTCACCCGAAGCCAGAGGCGAGCGGCGTTATGAGCAGACAGGCAAATCCACTGCGCAAGAAACGATCCTTAAGGAAATTCGCGAGCGCGATGACCGCGATAGAAATCGGGCGCAGTCTCCTTTGAGGCCTGCGCCCGACGCAATCGTGATCGATTCGACCCATTTGACTCTGGACGAAGTGGTCAGTGAAGTGGAAGCACTCGTTACTGCTCGGATGGCTTCACAGTAGCGGCGTCTTTCGGCGTGCGCAGATGTTTAGCGCTCCCAGGAGGAGCCGGTGTCTCGGGTGGCGTGGGGGGAACTGGCTCACCAGGCCCACCCTTAATGATCTGCAAATCACCGTGGCCGGTTGCTAGTTCCAGACGCGGTCCACCCGATCCTATCTGTCCCTGTGCCGTCTTACGGTTCCCGGAACTGGCCACTGTGAGCGGGAAATCCGTATGGAGATCGCCATCGGCATTGGAAGCGGTCAGAGAAAAGCTGGCATTTTCCGGTACGGTGACGGAGATATTTCCCGTCCGATTATTGACCTGCAAATTGCCCAACGGTCTCGCTGTGGTGATCGTCACATCGCCATTATTGTTTTCAATGCGAGCGTCGCCAGAAAATTGCGACATATCGATATCTTTCGAGCGCGTCGCGACACGAACCGGCCCAACCGCTTGACTGATATTCAGATCGCTGGAATCCATGGTCAGGTCGCCCTGCAATTTTGGGATTTCCAAATCTGTACGGCTGGAATGGAAAAGCACCGTCGAGCCAATCTGTTCCAGATGGGTATCGCCAAAGAAGTCGCCGTTCAGCGTGACCTTGCCCTTCACCCCGGATAGGGTAACGTCGCCTGCGTGTCCGTCGACGGTCACATCTCCGGCCATCTGATGCGCTGAGAGGTCGCCATGGTCCATGCGCGCATGCACATTCCCACCCATATCATCGAACTTCACATCGCCGCGACTGGCGTTCACTTCGGAGCCGGTCTTCAGCCCCTCGATGGTCACATCGCCGCGCCCGGCATTCACCACCGTACCGGCACCGGACGGAAGTTCCACCGTCAGGTCGACGCGCGCATTGTTTCTGCCTTCCACACTCAACACAACGCTCGAACCGGAATTGATCACCTTTGGCGTGATGACATCGAATGTCTTGCGTGCATCGCTGTCAGACGAAGAGTGAACCACCTGGTGTGCGCGCACATGCATCTTGTCGTCTGGCGAAGCTGTAATCGTCACATCGCCGCGAGGGTTCTGTACCTGCACCGTCGCAGTCGGTGAGATGGCCTCATCCTGCTGCACATCGTTATCGTGCTCTTCGCCCATCATCGACCAGAAGTCATTGCGGTCGGAAAATTGATCGCTTAATGGCCCCCAGACATGCGATGCATGCGTACCCCAACCGCCGAGGAGGAGCAACAGGATGAGAAAACCAAAGCCGCTCATGGACCGTCTTCCGGCATACGGATTATTGCGGTCAAGAAAGTATTCGAGCAGCAGAACAAGTCCAAGGCCGATAAGAATCAGCGGCCACCACTGTGCATACCACGACCAGAAACGACCAGCGTCTATGCGGCCAGTCTCCATCAGTAAAGCGAAAACGCCGACTGTTAGCAGTATCAACGGACCGGCGATGGATGGCCGGTGATAGTAGCGCCAGTAGTAGCGCCGGGAACGTGCTGCTTCCTTCTGAGCGCGTGCCCATTCTTTCCATTGCTGGCGGTTATCGCGAGGGCTATAGGGTGGAGGTGCGGCGGCCATGGCTTTACCTCCTGTCGCCTGAATCATGAATCTGGCTTGGATCGGTAGGAACCAGTGCAGATGATCCCTGTGCGGGCGCCACCGGAGCGCCGGGCGAAGGCTGATAGCCCGGATATCCAGCGGCTGGGTACGGAGGCGGCTCAGCATTGGCGAGCGCTGCGCGTTGCGCCAGTTTCAATACGCCTAACACGATCAGATACAGCGGCCAGCTGCGGCCGAAGCTCAGGATATGCCACTGGTCAAGCAGGGCGGCTACACCGAAGGTGAGCAAGAGAGCCGGCCCTTGAATCCGTTGCAGAAAGAGAAATTGGTTCACTGCGCACCTCCTGCCGGCGGAGCAGGCGGCACTTCACGCGTCCTCCGCACCAGCAGCCAGACGCCAATCACGATGACAAGAATAGGCCAGCCGCGGCCAATCCAGTCAAAACGGAAGACACCAAGGGTACTGAAGAGGAAGAGCATGCCCACAACGATCAGCACAATCGCGCCAACCGGTTCCGGACGCTTGCCCGAAATGTCGGGGGGCAGAGGCGGAATGGGCGGAACGGGAATATACGGGTCCGCGGGAGGATAATGTTCGCCGTATGAGGCAGGCGGCGGAACGGGAGGCACCTGATAGGAAGCTTGGTACGGGGCCTGATACTGGCTCTGCGCAGGACCTGCTCCCGCTGGCGGTGCGACAAACGTGCGGTTTGGGATCCCGAGTCGCTGGCTGAGTTCGTTCAGGCCAAACGGGTCAGGCAATGGAAATCCGTCGCGGCGTGCCCTCGCTGTCTGGTACGCATCGAAGACCTGATAAAAAACCCAGGCCCCGATAAAAATGCCAAACAGCGGATGCTCACCCGTAATGCCGATCAACACCACGAAGACCAGCACATGGATCAACGCTTTGATGAATTGGCCGTTGTACATGGCACCCACCCCTGGAATAAATCCAAGGCCGAAGGCCAGACCGGGATTTGGCACGTCCGTTTCCAACGGAACAGCACCGGGAACAAAACTCGCGCTCCCGGGAGCAGTACTCGCTGCAGCACCTGAAATACCTAGCTTCGCCGCAAGGCAGGATTCACAATAAATTACGCCCGAAACCGAGCGCACACATTGTGTACAAAGCGGCTTGCCACAATTCTGGCAGTACGCCGCAACGGGAACATCTGGATGATTCGCGCAGTTCATGCCAAGCTCCTTTCCGCTTGGTCTGCTTCTTTTTTCACAGCCAATACCTTTACCTCTACACCCTTCTCGTTATGCGGCAGCCTCACCGTGTCATTCATTGGACGATCAAGTCTCGCCAGCACCGGCTGTCCCCAGATCACCGTTTGTGGTGGTATCAAATTTTTAGGCGTCTGCAACTTGCCGCCGGTCTTATGTGGGTCACCGTGCGGAGACGTCTGCTGTTTATTGTCTTTAGGCGGCTGCGCCTTTTGCTCCGACTCCACATCCTGCCGCAATTCACGCATCCTGGACTCTACTTCGTAGACCAGCCGGATATTCTCGTAATAACTCACCAGCCGCTTCTGCGTGTCCCAAAACTGGTGGGTAATGGCGGATTGCAGCGCCGAAGGCTTCAGGTCCGCGATGCGAAGCGTATCCAGTCGCACACCGATCAGGTTGAGTGTCAGTGCGATTGAGAAGAAAGCCATTGCCGCCGTCATCAGCATCCGCGAGTCGCGAAAGGCGCGCCGCATGGCGAAATGGGAGATCTGCGGTGCCATTGGCTGTGCCGCACCCGCTACAGCTAACTGCGGCAATGCGGCACCGCTTGTGCGGCCCAGAATCTTCGAAACCAGATCCGCAGGAGCTGGTGGTTCCTCATGCAGAAACCTCATCCACTCCTGACCCTGCTTTGCCTCAGCCAGCATCTCGGCACACAAAGGGCAGTCCTTGCCGTGAGCGGTAAAGACGGCTGCATCCTTAGCCGCCAGCGTCCCATCGAGAGCATCCGCCAGCATGGCTTCCCACTCCTCGCAAGGCAGCGGACCCAGCTGATTTTGTTGAAATGGATTGCGCTCTGACATCTAAACCACCTGCCTTCCATTACGCTGTAAAAGTCTCGCCAGTTCTGCTCGTCCGCGACTGATTCGTGACTTTACAGTCCCTTCAGGAATACGTAAAACCTGCGCGATCTCCTTGTAATCCATATCTTGTAAGTCGCGCAGTATCACTGCTTCGCGCAGTTCAGGCGAGACTTTCGTCAGTGCCTGCTGCACCATTTTTTCTAATTCTTTTTGCGCCGCATGCTCGTGCGGCGTAGGATGCGGATCGGAAAGTCGGTCCGCAATTTGCTGCTCTTCACTCTCATCCCAGCCTGCGTCCATGGAGTCGGTCACACGCTGCTGCTTTGAACGACGGAAATGGTCGACCAGAAGATTCCGGGTGAGCGTGGTGATCCACGTCTGAAAGCTGCCCTTGGCGAGATCGAAGGTCGCCAGGTTGCCATAAATTTTCAGGAATACGTCCTGCGCCAGGTCCTCGGCATCATGCGACGACCCGGTAAAGCGATAGCAGAGGCCATAGACACGACGATGGTGCGCCTTCACCAACTCCGTCCATGCGAGCGAATCACCATCCAGGCACCGCCGCACTACCTGTTGCCAGTCCGCGTCCAAATACCTCTCCCCTGCTCTATCTGCCGACCGGCGTACCCCGCTCGCAATCCCGGCATCCAGGGGCCGCTGCCAGGGTTCCGGAGACTTCGACCGCATATTCACGTCTCTCGATCCGGTTCTGGCGGCGCCCCACCCGTTCCACGTTATGGTGCCGGCTGCGCTCATGCAACAGAATACGCAGGAAAACCACATTCGGTTCCCCGAAGAGTTCGAGATGCGGTCGGTACGAAGGGCGATATGGAGAGCTCCTGAAAATTCTCCACTACGCGGATTCACTTCTTGAAACTCATCAACTTTGCGGTGCTTGTATCCTACTGAAAGAACGATCTCTTAGCCCCAGACTGCCTGGAATGGAGGCCCGTTTCTTGCATCTTCTGTCCAACCACGCGCGATCTAACCATTAGGTCTTTCGCACACGCTCATATATAAACGGGAAAAAGACTCCATGCTAAAAGCCTGTCCGGAAACTGCTAGGCTTGATGGTTTTGTGGGCGCGCGGCTGCCAGCTTAAGGGAAATTGCCTCGCTAGCGGAAGCCGCTAAAAGAGCGTTGCCAGCGCATCGATCGCAGCAAATCCTGCAGTCTTTGACTAAATTAGGAATGCCCATAAAGCAATGAAATGGACGCGTGCATTTACTTTTGTGTGGATCGCAGGAATCTGCCTGCTTTATGGTATCCATCTGCTTCATTTACGCGCTGATTTTCCCAACTTTTCCCCCTGGATGGATTACTCCAAATACACGGATGAAGGCTGGTATGGAGGCGGCGCCATTCGGCATTTCCTGAGTGGCTCCTGGCATCTTCCGGGCGATTTTAATCCGGCAGCAGCGCTTCCCGTATGGCCGTTGGCTGAAGGCATCGTCTTTCATTTCACGGGAGTCAGCCTGGTTGCAGCGCGTCTTCTCGTGCTCATTGTTTTTGCCTGCAACATGCTACTCACCTATGCCCTGGTGCGAACGCAGCAGAGCGAATGGGTCGCGCTGCTGGCAACTACCCTCGTAGCTTCCAATGCTTTTCTTTATGCCTTCAGTCGTCTCGCCATACTCGAACCCCTACTGATTTTCTGGATGCTGCTGTCCTGGCTCCTTGCTGCGTATCTGTCCAGAGCCACATCAGATTCTCTTCGCTACATATTGCTTGCAGCGATCGGCATCCTGCTTTGTCTGCAGATCCTTACCAAAACCACAGCCGTCTTTCTGATTCCCTCTACCTTTTACCTGCTGTGGCACGCAGCGCGTTATCAGGTTCGGACCTTTGCAAGATATGCGGCCGTTGTGGCCGCCACTGCCTGCATTCCCTGGAGCGCCTACTACTTTCTGGTCGTGCGCCCGCGCTACCTTTCGGACTATCAATACCTTTTTGAAGTGAATAAGTGGGTGCAGCCAACAACCATAGGCGGCTGGATAAGCGCCTTCTGGTACGCCCTTCACGGCTCCCTGTGGATTGATAAAACGATCGGCGTGCTTGCCGCTGTACTGGTCGTTCTTTCGCTGATCCTGCTGCGTACCTTGTGGCGGAACCCCATTTTTGTGGCATCGCTGCTGGCCGCCGGCGGATATATCTTCTTCACCGGCTGGCACAACAACATGCAGCCTCGCTACTACCAGGTGGTAGCCTTTCCCCTTATCTTCGTTGTGTGCACCGGAACCGCGGCTTTGCTGCAATATCGTCGTTTGATCGGATTCGGAGCGCTGGCCATCATCTTCTTCAGCATCGGCCTCAATCTTCAATTGATCGCACACTTCATACGCCATCGTGACCATACATTTGTGATGGCAGCAAAGCGCCTGACCCGCTACATCGATCAGCATCCGAATGGCAACCGTCTGCTACTTTCGATCAGCGGAGCCAATATCACGCTGATCACTCACCTGCCCTCCATATGCGACGACTTCGGCACCTACGATCTCCCTTATCGCATTCATACCTACCGACCGGGCTGGTATGCCGCATGGAACGAAATTGATCCGGGAACGCTCGAGGACCTGCAGACTCAATACTCACTGGAGCGCGTCGCCCGATTTCATGCCTTTGACGATGATGATCGCAATGTCCTGATTCTCTATAAACTGAATCCCCTGCCGCCGAAGAAGCAGCATTACGATGAGACCTTCGAGGTTAAAGCGAATGCGGGAAAGTAGCTGCTTCAGCTCAGATTGAAGTTCACCGTCTGGCCAGTCTGAAGCCCGTGTGCCTTGATCGAGCCAACGGGAAGTTCAAGCACGTAAAGCGACGTAGCGTGTCCGCCATAAGATCGGCAAGTGCTCGCCTTGCCCTTGCAGGGCGGCGTATCCGGCGACAGCTCGACGATGCGGCGATTTGCATCCATCCATACAATGTCGAGGCCGATCTTGCAGTGATACATCCAGTATCCGTATTCGCCCGGGTGGTCATGGATAAAGAGCATTCCACGGCCCTGCGGCAGATTCGTACGGCCCATTAATCCATACTCGCGTTCCGCTTCCGTCTTTGCCAGCTCTACATGCACAGTGGAACCATCCGGGAGCATGACAAGAGTGTCGGCTGCACGCGGCTCCACGCGTGGAATGACCGGTTCCGTCTCCTGTGCGCTGACTCCGGGAATGGAGCCTACAATCAGCACCCATCCTAACGACCATACCAACCATGTTTTTCGCATTCTTAGGATTTTACGACTCCAATTTCAGGACGAGCAGCGTCATGTCGTCGTGTTGTGGAGCACCGGCAGTAAATGCGTCCGCAGCCATAAAAATCTTATCCAGCACTTCGCTGGCAGATTTTCTCTGCGCCAGTCGCGCAGCTGTGATCATCCGCTCTTCGCCCCACTCTTCATCATCCTTCGTCATAGCCTCGCTGATGCCATCTGTGTAAAGCAGCAGCAAATCGCCCGGCTCGAGCGCCACCATCTGCTCGGTATACGGGGCAAACGGCAGCAAGCCAACAACCGGGCCATCTGCTTCGAGCCGGATCGTCTCCTCTCCGCGAAGCACAACCGGAGGGTTATGCCCCGCATTCACGCATTCCAGCATTCGTGTCGCTGGATCGTAGGACGCAAAGAAGAATGTCGCATAGCGGTTGGACGCTGATGCCTCGTAGACCAGACGGTTTACCTTGTGCATCAACTTGGCAAAGTCGCGTGGGCTGTCCAGCGTCACGCCACGCAGCGATGCCCGCAGACTCGCCATCAGCAAGGCAGCGGAGATGCCTTTGCCCGATACATCGCCGACCGCCAGCCCTACTCGGCCGTCTCCCAGGTCGATCACGTCGTAGTAATCTCCGCCGACACCGAGCGCCGGACGGCAGAAGCCGACAACTTTTGCTCCGGGTATCTCCGGCATTTCCTGGGGAAAGAGGCGCTCCTGCACCTCGCGCGCAATTTCCATCTCCCGATTCGTGCGCTCCCGCTGCGCTGCTTCCGCCGCCAGCGACCGAGCCAGCTCACTGACCTCAAGCGCAAGTCCTGTCTGCGACGCAAGTGCCTGCAGCAACTTTAAATCCGCGGAAGAGTAGGCTGCCTCAGATCGCTTCGGTCCTAATGCCATCAATCCCATCATCCGGTTTCGGCCCGGAAGCGGCAGAAGAAGCTCAGCGTTCAGCTTGTCGAGGGCATAGCGCTCCGCCGTGCCCGCCATCAGATACCATGCGTCCGGATCGTCCCGATACAGACGGGCCGGCTCGTTTGAGTTGCTCA
>Ga0207114_1044_pt1 | contig 35448 bp, 22 predicted proteins | sample Alteio_BWMinHeat_70_FD_153560 | JGI IMG/M metagenome (GOLD analysis project Ga0207114, IMG submission 153560) | Enriched cells from forest soil in Barre Woods Harvard Forest LTER site, Petersham, Massachusetts, United States -... | ecosystem: Environmental > Terrestrial > Soil > Temperate forest >... | reverse complement strand
ACCTTACGCAGCACATCATCCGGCAAGTGTAATCCATAAATATTCCAGCGCCCTTGCCGTGAAGCGTGTGACGGATATTCAAAATACTCATCCGCCGTTTCCAGAAAACGAAAATAAAGCCGGTACATCGATTCCTCCGGCAGGAGATCGGCTCCAAAGAGAATGCGGTCTGGAAATTTTAGAAACAGCTCACGCGCTGAATAGGGCTGGCGCCCCAACTCTGAAGCGCGGGCACTGATATCGATATAGACGTTTGGATAGGTTTCAAGCAGCTGGCTAACTCGCGCGAGGTTCTCTCCACTCTCCGCTACATGCGCCGCAACAAACGTGGTCTTTGGATGCCGTGCAATAACTCTGTCGCGTTGTTCGAGCAGCTCCTGCTTTGCGTACTGGGACCCATAAAATCCCCAGTCTGGATGCGCCGCCAGTTCTTCGTATCGCTCGTTCTGGGCATCGATCGGCAGAAAAAAAGCATCCGGGTCTGCCGTATGAAACATAACGGGAATGCCCAGCGCCGCCGCTTTGTCAAAAATCGGAGCCAGCCGCTCATCGTCAACACGCAGCAATTTGCCGTTTGCCTCGCGTACGCTCAACCCAAGATCTTTCCAAAACTTAATACCGACAGCACCATACTCGACCAGCCTCTCAATTCGCTGCAAAGTCAGCGTAATAAAATCCGGCCTCGTCACATCGGACCAGTCCATCCAGCCAATCGTGGCAAAACGTTTTGGATCAGCCGCGTGAAACTTATCGATCATCCGAAGGGCCTCATCGCCCGTCTTCATCGTGATGTTCACGATCTTCTCAATGCCACAGGCGTCCATCACACGCCAGACTTCGCGTGGCTCTAGCGAATCCAGGTGATTGTGATAGTCGATTACCGGAAACCGGGCACGCTCCAAGTGATGTTCTTTCGCGACGAGCGTTGACTTCGGCTGAAAATCGCCGAGCGGAAGACTTACCACCGCCTTCGCCGAAACCATCGCGACAAACTTATCCTGATCGCTCATTTACTCGACCTTTTTCTTTTCTCTTAAACCCGCGAACATGGCGCGTAGATCATGGAAACCCTTTATCGCCACAATCAGCGTAATACCAGTGAAAGCGACCCCTGAAATCACAAGCCATGCCGCCCAGAAATTCATCCACCCATTCATAGCGCATCTCCAGTCTGCACAGCCAACTCGGCAACAGGTGTGTTGGCACTTTTCTTACCCAGGAACGACCCAATCAGAAGCCCCGCAGCAGACAGCCCGAACGCGGCAAACCCGGCAAAGCTCTCGCTTTTGTGCAAAAAAAAGAAAGGAATAATCGCGCCGCCAGCGCCCATCAACATCGCACAATAGCCACCGCTAATGTTGGCGCGCTTCCAGTAGAGGCCACCGATCACGCAGACAAATGCGCCCGCAAGAAAAATAGTCCCTGTAATGTTCAGGTAAAGATACACCGCTCCAGGCGGCGTGTAGAGCAATCCCCAGAAAATAAGAAATACTCCGACGGCAAAGTTGCAAATTCGATTGATTAGCAATTGCGTCGCATCGCGTACCGGGGGTCGGCCAAGCTGTTTGCGAACCGGAGCGATAATATCCTGCGAGATGACCGCGCTCCAGCCCAATAGATACGAACTATTCACCGACATCGTCGCAGCCAGCATACCCGCCACAACAATTCCACGAATACCCGGCCCTAACAACATGGCAAGCATCGCCGGCATGGCATTAATAGGAGTAAGCGTTTGACCATTCACGACCGGCTGCGGTATACCGCCGAGCACTGCTCCGTGACCAAGCAACGTAAGCGCCGCAATTCCCCAAAGCATCGGAAGCATGCCGCGTCCAAGAAATATGAAGCCGGTCCACGTCATGACGCGTTTTGAAACTTCAGGGCTTTTAGTCGAGAACATGCGCATGGCCGTTGTCTGCCAGCAGGTGTGGATCGCCAGCCACAACAGCAATTGCCAAATCAAAAAGCTGAAACCGAACTTCGGCGCGGTGATGGGATTGAACCCGCTCGGCCCCATCACGCTCGTGACTTTCGCCACCATCGCATGCCATCCGGCAAAATGCACGGCATAAATCGTAATAATGATAGTTGCAATTGAGAGCAGCACATACTGCAAATAATCCGTGATGACAATCGAGATCATCCCGCCGACCGTCGTGTAAATCAACTCCAGAAGGAGGATCGCAATCATCGTGGCAACCAGATATTTCTGGTTTAGCCCGGTGATCACCGTCAGAAACTGTCCCTCCACTTTGAGGAAGACTCCCATGTTCAGAATGCCGCCCAGGGCGACAAGAATACCTGTAACGATGCGCAACCCGCGGCTGTATTTCACTTCAAAGTATTCGGGAACCGTCATCAACCGGAGCGCACGCAGCCTGCTGATCACAAAGCCGGTGCGCCCTACAAAGATCATCGCAACGCCAGAGATGAGCGCAGCGGAAAAAGCGGCAAAGCCGTAACGATAGCCCAGCTCGCTGTTGTACATGAAAGTGATAGTGCCAATCTCAGTCGCCGCCAGTGTCGCGATCCCGATGTATGTCCCGAGCTCCCTGCCTGCCACCAGAAAATGTGCGGTGTTGCCGACATACTTGCGCCCAAGCAAACCAACCAGCATGGACGCTGCGAGATAGACCGCGACAATGATCCAGTCAATGGCTGCGAAATTCATTCCGAATACATCTTCATCGTGTCACGGGAAAATTGTGCTGCTTGAGAAAGTTCTCTGTAAATTCGCGGTCTCGGAAAGCTTCCGTTCCTCCGGCGCGCTGCGTCGACAATGCTCCGGCAATATTGGCCGCCCTAGCGCAGTCTTCCAAAGGAAGGCCGCGAAGCCATGCAAAAAGAAATCCGGCGTTGAAGCTATCGCCTGCTCCGATCGTATCTACGGCTGAGACTGCAACAGGAACGGCTGTGAACCTTTTCTCACCGGCCTGCACCAGCGAACCGCGCGAGCCGAGTTTCACCGCAATGCACGGAACACGCCGCGAAAGCAGCGCAACCGCCTCCTCCAGCGTGCCGCATTGCGCAATCCGGCAAATCTCTGCTTCGTTGGGAAGCAATACGTCAATCAGATCGAGCAGTTCATCCAGCACGCCACCCCATTTGTCTTCCGGATCGTCATTTGTATCGAGCGAAATTGTCAGTCCTGCCTGTTTCAACTCGCGAAAAAGCTCTGGCAAATCAGGCGCAAGCGACCGCTGCAAAAAGAGCGAAGACACATGGAAATGCCGTGAAGATTTGAGATAAGGAAGGTCCAGATCGCCAAGACCCATATCACTCATCGTGCCCGGATACGTCAGGATATGCCGCTCTCTGCCGTGAGGCAGCAACACGGTTAAGCCCGTTGGTTTTCCCATCTTGTCGAAGACCACGCGACTCAAATCCGTGCCGCTTTCCCCCAGTCGCGTCAACGCAACTTTGCCGAACTCGTCTTTCCCTGCGCGCGTAATGAATCCAACCTTCGTCCCTAAAACGGCCAGGTTGTGAGCAAGAATGGCGGAAGAACTCCCGAGCGTCATCTGAAAATCTGTGGCCAGCAGCTCTCTTTCCATCGGCATGCTCTGCGGAAGGCCGTAAAGAATCAGATCCAGATTGATTTCGCCTGCAATAGTGATATCAAACATAGAGAAAACGTCCATTTGAGAAAGCTTTTACATGCATTTCCGCATAGAACGAAATGAAAAGTCAATAAAACGTTAAAAACGAAATATCTAAACTAATCGCCCCCGCACAAGCAAACTCAGACCAGGATCAACTCGATGTCCTGTCCGCGCAATGTCTCCGCATCTGCCTCTGACAATCCGCGATCGGTAATCACGCAATCGATACTTGCCGGAAGAACGATCCGCGAAAGGCTGCGACGATGGAATTTTGTCGAATCGCAAACCACCACAACCTTCTTGGCAGCCTTTACCATTGCACGGTTTACGCGCGACTCCAGGACGTTCGGGGTTGTCAGACCAATCTCTAGATCGAACCCGTCCACTCCGAGAAAAAGCAAGTCGGCATGGATTTCTTCGAGCACGTCTTCCGCCAGCGGACCTACCAGCGAAAATGAATTCTTGCGCAAGATGCCGCCAGTCAGAATCACATCGAAATCCGTACCCGCAAGATCAGCTGCAATGTTGACCGCATTCGTAATCACGGTAAGGCGTGAAAAGCGACGCAGAGCATGAGCAACAGCCGTTGTCGTCGTGCCTGAGTCCAGCATCACGCATTGCCCTTCTTGCACGATGCTGGCAGCTGCCTCTGCAATACGTTGCTTTTCATGGGAGTGTTGCTTCTGTTTTTCCTGCAGCGACGGATCAAATAATGACCCCGCCGCAATTGGAAGTGCGCCGCCGTGGGTTCTCTGGACAAAGCCCTTTGCCTGCAGATGATCCAGATCTTTGCGGATCGTGATCTGCGAGATGCCGAGTGTTCCAGACAATTCATCGACCAGCACACGTCCATGGCTTTGAACAAGCCCAAGAATGTGTTGACGCCGCTCGTCTATTAACATCGGGCGGTTTTTTACCTTTTTTGTAGACGCACGTGCCACCGTCATCCCCCTGCTTTCCAAACAAATTGTATGCGAATGAAAAAGTGATCTTCGACCCAGACACTGTTCAATAAATTTAAAGTATTTCCTTTTGTTATTTTTGATTACGTATTATCTCGCTTTCCAGGCTACAATCAAATTCCGAACAGATTAAAAATAGAAAAGGAGATCGCCATTTGCCGGACTCACTTTCTGCACTACTTCTTCTAACCGAGAAGGAAAAGGAAGTCAGGGGCCTCATGGATACGCCGCGCGAGATCCACCAGCAGCCGGAAAGCTGGCTCGGCACGCTGCATCATCTTTCATCTATGCATGATGCCATTCAGAGTTTCCTGCACGACTGCGGCCTGACACGCGGTTCACAAAATCCTCCCGTAGTGATTCTGGCGGGAGCCGGAACTTCTGACTATATTGGGCGCGCAGTGAGCCTCGTCTTGCACCAGCAATGGGAATGCGAGGTCGTAGCAATCGCAAGTACCGAATTGCTGACGAACATGGCCGATCACATTCTGCCTGGTAAAAAGTATTTGCTGATCTCATTTTCCCGTTCGGGCGAGAGTTCCGAAGGAGTTGCAGTCCTCAAGCAGGCGCACGACAGCTATCAATCTCAGATTCGCCATCTCGTGGTCACGTGTAACGCATCCAGCACTATGGCGCGCTTCCCAGGAGTCTTCCCTATCAAGCTGGACGATGCTGTGAACGATCGCGGCCTGGCGATGACAAGCTCCTTCTCGAATATGGTAATAGCTGCCCAATATCTGGCTCACATTCATGTGCCGGACCGTTATAGGCAGCTACTGCAAAGCATGGCAGAAATGGGAATCAGACTCTTACCTGAAGCCGCTGACATCGCCACGCTTTTAGCAAAGAAGAAATTCATGCGTGTCTGCTTTCTCGGCACAGGCGCGCTGCAGGCTGTGGCGCAGGAGAGCGCGCTCAAGGTGCTGGAACTGAATGCCGGCAAGGTGGCCACACTCGCGGAATCGCCGCTCGGTTTGCGGCATGGCCCAATGTCTTTCCTGAATAAAGGGACGCTGGTGGTTGCATATTTGTCAGGCGATGACCACCGCCTGCAATATGAGCTCGACTTGCTTGAGGAAATCCGCGAAAAAGACTTGAGCGGAGGCATCCTGGCTGTTGCTTCGCGCCCGACAGACCGCATTCGCAAACTGACAGATCATGTGCTGTTGCTTGATGCGCCTTCGGCTTTTCCGGACATATGCCGTCCACCCATTGATGTGATCGCAGGCCAGCTTCTTGCCCTGTTTTTCGCGATAGAGAACAGAATTACTCCAGACACTCCCAGCGAAGGAGCAATCAGTCGTGTCGTATCTCATGTAAAAATCTATTCTCCAGCCGGAGTGAGCAAGGAAAAATGAAGAACCGGAAGGTCGCTTGCCAGCCCTATTTCCTGAGTATCTATGCAGTACTGCTTTTGCTGGCTGCCACGGCCAAAGCACAGGACCCTGATAAAGCAATCGCTGTGAATCGCGGCAACAACTATACACTTTCGAACCAGACCGTTGAAACCACATGGGCACTCTCAGGCAATCAATTAGCCAATGTCGCAGTTACAGATAAGTTACACAAGACAACGCTCCACCTCGCCAACCCTTTTTCCCTGCTTCTGAAAGATGGGACCATCTATCGGACAGATAATCTGCGGGTGGATGGCGCGCCGCAGATGCTCGCAATCGCGCCAAAGCCCGATGCGTCACGCTACTCTGATCGCGTGGCTGGGGAGCAATTTGATTTGCCCCTCGCCAGCCGCGATGGCAATCTGCACGTAACCTGGTCTATCGTCCTGCGCGATGGATCTCATTATGTGCGCCAGTTCGTCACACTAAAAGCAGGTTGGCAAGACGTGCCTATCAGCCGCGTTGAACTGTTGGATCTGCAACTGCCCGGTGCGCATGTCCTCGGCTCGGTAAAAGGATCACCCATCGTAGCCGGAAATCTCTTTCTCGGCTTCGAACACCCGCTATCTGACAGCAAAGTGCTGAACGACCGTGCTACTGCCACAATCGATCGCGAATTGCCGCTCAAAGCCGGGCAATCTGTAACCTATTCTTCCGTCATTGGAGTGACACAAAGCGGACAGTTACGCCGTGATTTTCTGAATTACATCGAGCGGGAACGCGCGCATCCATATCGCACCTTCCTGCATTACAACTCCTGGTACGATCTCGGTTACTTCAACGCTTATGACGAGGCAGGCGCGCTGGACCGCATCAACACCTTCGGCCGCGAGCTGCATGAGAAGCGCGGCGTTACACTCAGTTCCTTTATGTTCGACGACGGCTGGGACGACCACGCTTCACTTTGGAGCTTCAATAAAGGCTTCCCCAAGGGCTTTACTCCTGTGCGCGATGCGGCCAATAAATATGAGGCCTCGCCAGGTATCTGGATGTCACCCTGGGGCGGATACGACATCCCGAAAAAAGAACGCATCCAGTACGGGAAGGCCGCGGGATTTGAAATTGTCGACAATGGCTTTGCTCTTTCCGGACCGAAGTATTACGCACACTTTCGTGACGTATGTTTAGAAATGATCCGCAAGTATGGCGTCAATCAATTCAAGTTTGATGGAACTGGAAATGCCGACAGCGTCTTCCCCGGCAGCAGCTTCGACAGCGACTTTTCTGCCGCGATTCATCTGATTGGTGAGCTGCGCGAAGTCAAGCCGGACATCTATATCAACCTCACTACAGGCACCTATCCGTCACCGTTCTGGTTACTCTATGCCGATTCCATATGGCGCGGCGGCGAAGATGACAGCGTCGCCGGCGTCGGTCCCTACCGCGAGCGCTGGATTACGTATCGCGATGCTGACACTTATGATGAGGTGGTAAAGCGCGGCCCCCTCTATCCCCTCAACTCTCTCATGCTGCATGGCATCATCTATGCTCAGCATCACAAACAACTCAGCAAAGATCCCAGCAACAGTTTTCGCAATGAAGTACACGATTATTTCGGCAATGGCACGCAACTGCAGGAGATGTACATCACACCGTCTTTGCTCAGCTCTACAAACTGGGATGATCTGGCAGAGGCAGCAAACTGGTCGCGCTCGAATGCGGATGTACTAAAAGACACACACTGGATCGGTGGCGATCCCGCATGGCTTGAGGTGTACGGCTGGGCCTCGTGGACGCCGAAAAAAGGCATTCTTGTGTTGCGCAACCCCAGCGATCATCCACAGAGCATGCGCGTAGATATTCAGGATGCCTTTGAGCTTCCGACAGGCGCGGCGCGAAAATATTCTGCGAAGAGCCCGTGGAAAGACGATGCCGGAAAGTCCTCCACCGAGCTTCAGGCGCGTGTTCCCCACGAATTTCAACTCGCGCCGTTCGAAGTGCTGACTCTCGACGTAACTCCGCGATAATTTTGGCTTCACATCAGCAGAGCGCCCCGACCAAGGTCGGGGCGCTCTTGCTTTATGCTAAGCGACTATGGCGCTACACAAACGGAATCGCCATGCAGCTTCTGCTCCAGCAACCGCGGCATTAGGAACTGAAAAAATCGATCAGAATCAGAGTTGAGGCAGACATGTACATTAGCATCGCCTGGCCTTTCGCGGGTGTTCCCTGCATCATCTACCTCGATGTGCAGGGGCGTTGCCGGACACAGCTCAGGATTTACGGCATACGCCACAGCAACCACATCGAACATGGTTGGCGTTGTCTGGTGCGTCATCCGCTGCCACTCAGCTGTAAGCACCTGCAAGGAATCGGTAAGAGGAGTGCTCACTGTGCTCAACATGGCTCGCCGCACCTCATCCAGCTTCAACTGTGTCGAGTCGAGCGGCATCATATAGACCGGCACTCCGAATCCAAAAAGTTTCTGTGCCGCCGCAGGGTCCATGGCCATGTTGTATTCCGCCTCCGGTGGGCGTGCTACGGCAAGACCAAATTCGTCATATCCACGCCGGACAGAGCCTCCCATCAGCACAACGCGCTTCAGTTTTTTGAAAGTCCCAGGATCGCGATCAATCGCCGCGCCAATATTCGTCAGCGGGGCAATCGCAATCAGCGTAATCTCACCTGGATTTTTTCGAATCTGTTCGAGCAGGAAGTCTACCGCATCTCCGTGCGAGCGCAGCTTGCCTGCTCTCGCCCATGCTTCCTGCGAAAACGTCGCCTTGCTGGCTGTCTTTATTCCTGTTTTAACGGGGATATCGCTTCTTCCCGTCTCACACAATAAGCGGTCTACCATACGACTCCGCAGTTCCGTATCTCCCCATGCTGACGTGATGCCAAGAATCTTTAGCTCTGGGCTCGACAGCGCAAGCCCAACGGCAAAGGCATCATCAATATCGTCTCCTATATCTGTATCGATGATGACTTTCTGCTGTGCGGAAGGCTGCGCGAGTGCACGCGCTGCTCCTGTGCTGAGGAACCAAATCCCGAAGCAGGCCAGTAACACTGGTTTCATACACGCTCTCTCTTTGGTTACTGGTTGACGTATTTATCCAGCCATTTCAATTCTTCGCGCACCTTGATGTAGCCGTGCCACGGATTCTTGTCCAACCCATGACCTTCACCTGGGAATGCAAGAAACGCGTGCGGCACATGGATCTGCTGAAACGCCCGCTCCATCAACACATCTTCAAGAAAACTGACGCGTACATCGGCGTTGCCTCCCACAAGATGCGTCGGCGTTTTTACTTTGTTGAATTGAAAAAGTGCTGCCTCTGACTGATACAGCTCCGGCTTCTCCCACGGCGTTCCGCTCAGATACCACGCGTCATCATACGTTTCGTCGTCGTTTCCCCAGTTCGCAGCGTGTTCCACTGCGCCCGCACCCGTCACCGCCGCTTTGAAACGTGAAGTCTGAGTAATGAGCCAGTTCGTCATATAGCCGCCATAGCTATATCCGCCAATGGTCAAATGATCAGGATCAGCGATACCATCCTTCACCAGCGCATCGACGCCAGCCAGAATATCCTTGCCCGGAACCGATACCAGATGCGGTGCTATCTGTAGCATGAAGTCGTCGCCATATCCGCTAGACCCGCGATAGTTTGGGCGGAATACAAGCCATCCATTTGCTGCCGCTAGTGTGGCCCAGTCATACCAGTCCGCGCCAAAACGGTTGCCATCCGCATCCGCGGGCCCTCCATGAATCAATGTCAGCATGCGTAAATGCTTCGCGTCTTTCTTTCCTGGCGGATAGATCAGTACACCTTCCACTTCGGTGCCGTCATCTGACTTCCAGCGATAGGTCGTCCACTCAGGTTGTGCGCGGTTGTGGAATAACGTGTTGAAGTTCGTAACTGCCCTGGCTTGCTCCAGATGACTCGGCTCATCGGCGACGAACGCCTGCGTTGGATCGGTAATCGTCGAATGCAGGACAATAAATTTGTGCGCCTGCTTGGCAGCATCGATTCCCGAGTAAGTGCCAGCAGTACCTTTCAACTCCTCCGCTTTGCTTCCATCAATTTTGTAGAGTTGCTGCTGTGTTCCCGTCAGGCCGGCTGCGATCACGCTTCCATCCTCGCCAACCGTATATTCTTCAAACGATCCCTTAAAATCCGCACCCAGCCGATCGATCTTCCCGCTCACAGGATCGATGACATACAAGCGTCCCTGCACATCCTGATACTTGCCTTCAAGCGACCCCGCGTCAGCGCGCACATTGAAGTAAAGCCGCTTTCCATCCGGGCTCCAACGGAGACCACTCTCGACAGCCTCATTGTGCGTAAGCTGCTTCGCATCGCCACCAGACGTGCTCACGAGATAGATTTCGGCCGCCTCCGGGCCTTCCATGCGATGCGAAACCGTTTCGGTTTCAAATGCAATTTGCCGAGGCGTAACCGCGACTTCGGTAATCTCGCGATCGTTCTTTGCAATTACCTGCGCCAGCTTTGGCAGAGGCGATTCCTCATCCTGTTTCTTCGCAGAAGTCTTCGGCGCTGGAGTCTTCTGGATTTCAGCGACTGCGGCCTGCACTGGAATCGCCAGCAATACATCGCCGCGTTCCTGCTCGCGCCAGCGAATCACGTCTTTCCATTCTTCTTGATGCGCATCTTCCTGCGCTTTCGTCAGTGGCTGCTCAACAGAAAAGAAGATCTTCGTCCCATCCGCAGACCAGGCAAATGCATGCACATCCAGCTTTTCCGTATAGAGCGGGAACGCCTCTCCGCCCGCGGCAGGGATCAACCACACACGCTCTGTACTGTCCTTGTCGTCATCTTTGTTCTCTTCATCCGCTAACGCCCGCGACGAAATGAATGCAATATATTTCCCGTCCGGTGACCACGCCGGCGACGAGTCATACCCTGACTGCGTAATCTGCGCCGTCACTCCCGTCTTCTGCTGCCACAGCCACAAATCATCGCGGAAGCGATCATGAGCCCAGTCAGGCGCGTTCGTCCAGATCACAGCTGCCTGACCATCCGGAGCCAACCTGGCTGATCGAACTTCGGTCGCGTTCATGAATTCATCCAATGTAATGAGGGGTTTCGATTCCTGCGCGTGGATGAAAGACAACGATCCGCAGAAACAAAGTAGGGCGCCGGCGATCTTGTTCACTCTCTTCTACCTTCTTGCTGAAACTGGTTTTGTGGTTGACGATATCATCCGCATCGATGCGCCTCCAAGCATTACTTGCATGCGCTTTCTTCCCCCATTGCTTGCGGAATCTGTTACTTTTTGACTTTACTGGAAAGGGGAACTTCATGCGTTGTTCCACTGCGCTCAGCCTGTTTGCGCTCTGCGCCTTTACATCTGCCGTCACTCCCAACCACTGCCTTGCTCAGGTTGATCCGCAAACCCGGCAACTCTCACATGACATCTTCCAACAACTCATTGAAATCAACACCACCGATTCCGTCGGCAGTGTCACTGCTGCATCCGAAGCCATGCGGCAGCGATTTCTCGACGCCGGCTTCCCGAAAGAAGACATCTTCATCGGCGGTCCGAACGACCGCAAAGAGAACCTGGTCGTCCGCCTACGCGGTACAGGCGCGAAGAAGCCGATTCTGTTCATCGGTCATCTCGATGTGGTCGAAGCCCGTCGCGAAGACTGGACCACCGATCCATTCAAATTTGTCGAAAAAGACGGTTACTACTATGGCCGCGGCACACAGGACATGAAAGAGAGCGACGCCATCCTCGCCACCACCTTCATCCGTCTCAAGAAAGAAGGTTATAGGCCGGACCGCGATCTCATCCTGGCACTTACCGCCGATGAAGAAGGTGGCAAATCCAACGGTGTCAACTGGCTTATTCAGAAGCACCGCGATCTGATCGACGCAGAGTACGTCATCAACCCTGATGGCGGCGGCGTCGATATGGAGCAGGGTAAAGCAATCGCGATGGATGTAGACGCGACGGAGAAGCTCTACGCCGATTTTCAGCTCATCGCCACCAACCCGGGCGGTCACAGCTCGCTGCCTGTGCCAGATAATGCCATCTATCACATTGCAAATGCTCTACAGCGTCTGGAGAACTACACGTTTCCTTTCGAACTGAACGCGATCACCCGCGCCTACTTTGAGCGCATGAGTACGCTTGAGTCCGGTCAGACCGCCGCAGATATGAAGGCCGTCGCCGCGGCGCAGCCCAACAAAGCGGCCATCGATCGGCTGTCCAGGAACGCCGAATACAATTCCACCATGCGCACGACCTGCGTTGCCACGCGCCTCGCTGGAGGCCACGCCAACAATGCTCTGCCGCAGATGGCGCAAGCCAATGTCAATTGCCGTATCCTGCCCGGACATTCGCTTGAAGAAGTGCGCCTGGACCTCGTCCGCATCATCGACGATCCCAAGGTCACGGTGCGCTACGTCGATAGCGCAGGCGAAATTTCCGACACGGCTCCGGACAGAAAAGCCTTGCCGCCCGCTGCGCTGAAACCTGAGGTCATGCAGCCCTTGGACAAACTAGTAAACGAGATGTGGCCCGGGACTCCTGTCATCCCAACGATGGCAACCGGAGCATCCGACGGCGTCTTCACCAACGCCGCAGGCATGCCGACGTATGGAATCTCCGGCATCGCGCTGGAGACAAATGATGTTCGCGCCCACGGTAAAGACGAACGCGTCCCCATTGAGTCTTATTACCGAGGCGTTGATTTTTACTACCATTTCGTGAAAACACTCGGCGCGGAGTAATGGCTTAAATCATTCCGGGCCGCGTGTTGAGGCCAGGAGTTTCAACGAATCTGCGTCAGTAACCTGTCCAATCTGTCAGAAAACAAATGCCCCATCCATGGATTCGTGGATGGGGCATTTGTTTTACTTTACTCAGGCTAGAAGGTATACCGAAGCGAGAACTGCATCCTTCTAGGCAACGACAAGGTTGAACTGTAAACGCCTAGCGTTCCGCTCGTAAGCCCGCCATTTAAGCCCGCTGGATTCGTATCGAAACGCACTGTATTCGTGACATTGAATACATCCCAACCAAACTTCAGGTTCTGTCCTTCGGTAATCTTCCACGACTTCGCCAGCGACGAATCGATATTGAAGATACCATCGCCGCGGAAATTGTTGCGTTCGCCCGCCTCGCCCGGATACGCAAGACGGACAGGAGAGCCGCCACTAGCCACACCGCTGTTAATCGCGTCAGGATCATCGAATACCTGTGGTGCTCCATTTGCATCGAGATGCTTACGAAGCTTTACGTTGCCTGTTACGACTCCAGCGCTTTCTTCCTGCCAGTTTGTTGCCCAGCCCGGAGAAAAAATACTGAAGGGCAAGCCGGTAGTCCAGCGATTCAAACCAGACCATTGCCAGCCGCCCACAAATGCGTCCATTAAGCGGCTCATGCCACCGCCGAATCGTTTCCCCTGGCCGACGGGAACCTCATAGACCCAGTCGACCGTAATCAGGTGTGTCGTATCGAAGTCCGATACACCGCGATTCAAATAAGGTCTCCAGGTATTCAAGATCGTACCGAACGATGCAGTGCCGCTTCCCGCTCCTTCCCCGCCTGCATACAGTTCGCTGGCCCGTTCTGTATCAGAGCCCATATCAATCGAGCGCGAATAGGTATAGCTGAAATCAACTTGCAGGCCGTGGCTGGCCGGATGCCGCAGCACAATCTGGCCGGCGTTGTAATAGCTCATGCCAATGGAAGACCAGGCATACAGGGAGGAGAACTGGTTCTGCCAGAACTTTGGCTGTTGACCAGCCGGGCATGGATAGATTGGGTCATTAGTCGTGCAACTGAAGAAATCGAGATCGGCCAGCGAAGTGGTCTCGCCCGCGCCGTATCGATATGGCGCCCACTCATTGTTATAAATCGCCTGCGTCGCGCTCTCTCCTGGGTAGTCGAAGCCAGCCATGTATGGAAAGACATTTTCAAAATAAGGAATCGCCTGTACATTGACATTCGTGCCATTGCCACTGTTCACACTATTCCCATGGTTCGCGTCCACAATGCGCGAGAGTTGCGAGCCTGCCGAAAAATAGTCTGCCCCGCTCTTGGTATCCACAAAATTTACAGGTTCCGCAAGGTCAAGTTGCTGCAGCAGGTGGCGGCCTAAACGGCCTACATATGCCACGTCGACGGTAAATCCGCCAGGCAGTTCGCGCTGAACAGAAAAGTCGATCGTCTGCGAATAGGGCGTCTTCAACTTACTATCCACTCCCCATGTAATGAGGAAGGAGCCGTCCGGAACCGTATATGGGTAGGATATGGGATTCGGAGATACCGGCAACGAAATCGACGGTAAAGTATGACGATCCGTAAAGCGGGGAGATGAGCTGGTCGTTTGCACATTCGCCGGGTTGGTCAGACTCGTCGTTAAACCAAAGGAACCCAGTTGATCGAAGGAGTTGACGATTGCCTGGCCATAGTGGTCATAAAAAAGCCCGTATCCTCCGCGAATCGATGTTTTACTGTCTGGCGCGTAAGCAAATGCAAGCCGCGGCGCGAAGTTGTCCTTGGATTTCGGCCAGTAGCCGGGCCGATTATAGACGGGTCCATTCGGAGCAAAGCTTAGATCCGGCTGATAGACCTGTCCCGCCGCTGCTGCCAGACCGCGTTGCATGAACCAGTTGTGCGTATCAACCGTCGGAGCAATTTGCTGCCCCTTCGTTTCAAAGGGCGTCTGCAGGATGGTGTGTCTCAGGCCAAAGCTCAATGTGAAGTTGGGCCGGATTCGCCATGCATCCTGGAGGTAATATTCGAACTCGTTGGCTCTAAAGTGCCGGTTGATAAATGTTCCATCGTCAAGCAAATTGCCGTTTGCCCCCCCGTTCGTGACCGCATAGTTCGACTGCAGGGTCAGAGACGGCACAGCGCCAATCAAATTGTCGTATGCAATTTCATAAGAATTGGAAAAACTGCCATCGACGCCGGGCAGACCAATCGCGTCAGGAGTGGGAGGAAAGTTCTGCAGCCAGTATGGATTCGTGCTTGCATTATTGAATGAATTCGAATCTGTGCCACGATTGTTCTGGATCAGGCGCCAGTTCACACCGGCTTGAATGGTATGGCTCCCTTTGGTCCAGCTCAAATTGTCCACAATATTGTTGACCGGGACATTCACAATCGTTGTGCGCGTTTCGGCAGTCAAGGTGGCCATGAAGCGAAAATCGACATAATCGCCTTGCCCCACGCCCCGATTGCTGAATCCCTGACGTATATAGCCATAGCGAAGGTCGTTCACCATGTTGGGCGAAATCGTCCATGTATCGCCGACCCCGAAACCCTTCGTATTGTCAACGGTGAAACTCTGTGCCGGCTGCCCGGGGAAGTTCTGTGTTCCCGCCGTTGTATCTTTCTGTAAATTTCCACGGAAAAAGATGTGTTGTCTATCATTCGGCGTCCAGTCGAGCTTCGCGATGGACGTATTCAACGTAGCCGGCGCGGGTGACGAAAATGTAAAGGAACCAAGGTTGTAGCCGTCACCCGTAGCAAACCCATTATTCAAAGGGAACTGCTGAAATAACTGCGTCACATTGGGGTTAGGCCCAGGCCCCCACGGACATACGCTCGGCCCCGCACAGTCGTCAATCTGTGCAAGTTGTGCCTGAGTCAGCGTCTGCGTAACCGTGGGGTTAGTGCTTGAGACATAGGTCAGATTCCCTGCGCGGTAGCTCGCGGTCGGCACAGTCTGCGTGACCTGTACATTCTCTGCGGTGCGCTGCCCTTCATAATTGCCGAAGAAAAAAAGCTTGTTTTTGATAATCGGGCCGCCCACTGCGCCACCAAAGGTGTTACGAATCAACTTGCCCGGAATATTCGGCTCTCCATTTGCCAATTGGGCCTGTTTATTGAACCAATCGTTCGCGACCGTAAAGGTAGGCCGATGATACTCATAAGCGGCGCCATGAAACTGGTTGGTGCCTGATTTTGTCACAAGACTTATCTGCGCACCGGAAGAGCGTCCCGCATCTGCGTTTGCGTTGCTGGTCGTTACCCGAAATTCTTCCACCGAGTCCAGGGTCGCACGCAGGATGCCGGTAAAGGCAAAGCCATTCACCTGGTCGTTATCATCCAGACCATCGAGCATCACATTGCCTTGGTCAGACCGGCCGCCGTTCACTGAACCGCTGCGGCTATCCATCGTCTGATCGTTGTCGTGCCCCAGGAACAACACACCGGGCTGTAGGGCAAGCAGTTCGGGAACGTTGCGGCCTTCACTCGGCAGCGCCTGAATCGTCGCATTATTCACCGAGTTGCCGAGAGTCGCATCTGTTGTATTCAATGTCTGCGCCTCAGCAGTTACGTTCACAATCTCCGCACTTGCCTGCACCGTCACTGCAAAGTCCACTGTCGCCGGCTGATTTACCAGAAATTCAGCCACCTTGGACTGATCGGCAAAGCCTGGCGCTGAAACTTTGATCGTGTACTTGGCAGGCGGAATCTGGTTGAACTGGTACTCACCGGAATTGTTAGATGTAGCCTGCAACACTTTGCCTGTAGAGCTGTCTAACAAGGTAACAGTGGCTCCCGGCACAACAGCCCCGCTTGGATCTTTGATCGATCCACGCACGGATGTTGTTGCATTCTGAGCCAACAGGGATGAAGTTAGAGACAATAGGAATAAGAGTACGCAGAGTGCGCATCGCTTGGTCACAGATTCCTCCAAAAATACAGCATGGCAGCTCACCGCAGCGGCAGCCGGTTATTTGTTTGTTGTTTCTATCTGTCTTGCAATAGCAAACGCCCTGGAGATTGGTAAGGCAAACATTGTGTGCCAATATCTAGCGAATTTCAATAAAATTTCGATCCACGCGCTTGTGCACATCAATCTCTCAGAACCATCAGGGTTTATTTAGACATCAGTAAAATTAAACACCTGGAAGGACTTGCCAACAGCCGTATCAAAAATACTTATGGGCTATATAAACTTCGAGCGCGTTCCGATCGATCAACCGTGCAGAATATGCAGCCGGACAATTCACCGATTCGTCGCCGTGGCAATTACATAACGTTCGCCCTGCCGCAAATTGCCTCGCCTTGTCATCTCGACCTTCTGCTATGGTTTTCTTGCAGTCCATGAATTTCAAATGGGCCCTCCAGGCCCCGGAAAAACTGAATGAATCGCTGCTTTGTCCGCAACACGATCGCTGCATATGTATTGCTCCTTCCCCTGGCACAGATGTTAACGGCCGCTCAGGCCCCTTCTACAACCGAAATTAAGCTCGATGCTGCAACCCTTGACAAGTATGTCGGCCAATACCGCTATCAGAACGAGCCGGACATCACACTCTCCGTTTTCCGCGATGGCAAACAGCTCACCGTGGAGTCCGACCGCATGGCCCGCACGCCTCTGCACGCCGCGACGCAAAACACCTTTTCGTCGGACAATGGCACGACTCACTTCGTCTTTGAGCTCGATGCCGGTGGCAAAGCCACAGCGGTCAAGCGCATCTCCGGCAAAGATGAGGCAGAGGCCACCCGCATCAGCGACCAGCCGCAACATAATCATTTCCGCGCCTATGACCGCAAAGAGGTCATGATCCCCATGCGCGATGGCGTCAAGCTGCACGCCGTCATTCTCCGCCCTACCGACACAAATGAGCCCTTGCCGCTGCTCATGCAGCGCACACCCTACGGGGTCGATGAATCCTCATCGAATTCCATCAACTCCCGTTACACCGAACTCGCCCAGAGTGGCTATATCTTTGTCATGGAAGACATCCGTGGTCGTTATGGCTCGGAAGGTCAGTTCTTCATGAACCGTCCTATCGTCGACCACCACGATCCCACTTCCCCCGACCCGAATAACATCGACGAGACTACCGACGCCTATGACACCGTCGCATGGCTCATCAAGAATGTCCCCAACAACAACGGCCGCGTTGGCGTCATGGGTATCTCGTATCCCGGCTTTCTCGCCATTGAGTCCGGAATCGACCCACACCCGGCCGTCAAAGCGATTTCACCGCAGGCTCCTATGACCAACCTCTGGATCGGTGATGACTTCTTCCACAATGGAGCCTTCCGCCAGACCTATGGATACGACTACGCGATGGGCCTGGAAACCAGTAAAGAGAATGCATTCACTAAGCTCGATCAGGACGCCTACGATTACTTCCTCGATGCTGGGTCCTTCGCCGGAGCAGTCAAGAAATCCGGTGCCGGAAACCTTCCCACCTGGCAAGCATTCTTTGACCATCCCAGCTATGACAAGTATTGGCAGGTTAGCGCCGTCGATGCGCACCTCGGGAAAGTCAACGTGCCTACACTGGAAGTCGGCGGCTGGTGGGATCAGGAAGATATGTGGGGACCGCAGGCGGAGTACGCCGGCCTCAAACCGCATGACAAACATAACGAAGTCTTCATCGTGCTCGGTCCCTGGAACCACGGCCAGTGGGCGCGCACGACGCGCTACCTCGGCGATGTGAACTTCGGCGCAGCCACCGGCGATCAATTTCGGGCGCAGATCGAAGCGCCTTTTTTTGCCCACTACCTCAAAGACGAGGGAAGCTTCGATCTCAAGGACACAGCGTCCTTCCAGACCGGGACGAATCGCTGGATGCGATACAGCCACTGGCCCCCGAAAGAAGGCGTATCCGATCGGAATCTCTATCTTGATGCCGATGGCTCGCTCAGCTTCACCAAACCGGCAGGAGAAGACGCGACCAGTTTCACCGCCTACACATCCGACCCGGCAAATCCGGTCCCTTACCGCAAGCGCCCCATCGAGGCCACCTATGCGCCCGGCGGATCCGGCTGGTATACCTGGCTTGTACAGGATCAACGATTCTTAAGCCGGAGTTCGGAGGCCAACCGAAAAGACATAGCCTCCTGGACCACGCCCGTGCTGGACCGTCCGGTGACCGTCTCCGGCGATATCATAGCTGACCTCTTCGCCTCGACTTCCGGCACGGACGCCGATTGGATCGTCAAGCTCGTCGATGTTTACCCAGACGACCCATCGCTCGGAAAAATGTCCGGCGCACAGCTCATGATCGCCGATGAAATCTTCCGCGGCCGCTATCGACAGGGCTACGAACATCCGGAAGCAACACCCGCAAACCAGCCCGAAGAATACAAATTCAGCCTGCACGGCGCTGACCACGCTTTTCTTAAAGGACACCGCATCATGGTCCAGGTGCAAAATACGTGGTTCCCGCTCTATGATCGCAATCCGCAAACCTATGTGCCTAACATTATGACCGCCGCGCCATCGGACTACAAAGCCGCCACGCAGCATGTCTATGGATCGGCGCAGCACCCCTCCCACCTGATCCTGCCAGTCGCCGCAGCCAACTAAGGCTTAACCAGGCCCTGAAGCTACATCCACTGAACACAGGCAGCCCTCAAAGGGGCCTGCCTGTGTTAACTAGTGTGTAACCGCTAACACTCTCTCTTCGCATCCAAACGTGTGGGAACGCTTCCATTTAATCAAAAATTCCCATATTTTACGGCATGGGTATCGATACCACCCTGTTGACTACTTTCTACCTATGCAGCTACTCTCTCTACCAGTATCTACAGTGCGAGGCGCATGTAAGTTCACGCGGTTGATAACGAAAGGACACATTTTTAAATGTGCGAATTTAAACCCTCCCCCAGCAGCAGAGCGCTGTGTTGTAGCCTGTTGCTTCTCATTGCGTTGATCACGACCGGCACAACGCTAGCCCAAACCATCACAGGCAATATCAGCGGAACAGTAACGGATCCCAACGGCGCAGTCATTCCCAATGCCACGGTCATTGCAAAAAATACTGGGACCGGCGTGGAAACACCTGTCACCACCAACGATTCAGGCACTTATACCATCCGCTTTCTTCCCATCGGGCAGTATCAGGTCACCATCTCCGCATCTGGCTTTGTCACCACGCAATACCAGCCGTTTCAGCTGGAGATCAATCAGACTGTCAAGATCGATGGGAAACTACAGATCGGCACCACAACACAGACCGTCAGCGTCGAGGCAGGTGTCTCTCCCCTCCTGAATACGAACGACGCCACCCGGGGTATCGTCCTTTCGACAAACGAAATTCAGAACGTTCCACTGAACGGACGCAACTTCTCCAGCATCACGCTCTTCGTCCCGGGCGCTGTCAATTCCGACCCCACTGGACTGACGGGAAATAATGCCATTGAGCGCAACACCTATAACAACGGCATTGTTTCGGTGAACGGCAACCGCAATCAGGCGAATAACTATACCCTCGACGGTATCGACATGAATGAGGGTCAGAATAACCTCATCGCCTATAACCCCGCTCCTGATGCGATTCAGGAGATCAAGGTTATTTCCGCCAATGCGCCCGCCGAATACGGCAACGCGAATGGCGGCGATGTGGTGAATGTGCTCAAGAGCGGAACCAACCGTTTCCATGGTTCGGCCTATGCGTTTCTGCAGAACGCTAATCTGGATGCAAATACATGGGGCAACAAGCACCAGACCCCGATCGTCCCAATCAACCCTTATACACAAACGATCTTCGGCGGGACGATTGGCGGACCGATCATTCACAGCAAGCTCTTTTTCTTTGCCGACTACGAAGGCGTGCGCAGGCACACTGGCGGCACTGGATTAGCAAGCGTTCTCACGGGCGATATGCGCGCTGGCAACTTCTCCGCGCTGAATAACGTCGGTATCCAGCTTTACAACACGCAGAATAACTACACGCCATATGTGGGCAACCAACTGCCGGCCGTTCTCAATCCGGTGGCGCAGTTCCTCTTTGCACATCCTGAGCTTTATCCACTGCCGAACGCGGCTCCCACGGACGGTCTGCTGCAGAACAATTTCCAGGGTCCGACCCGCACCTTCGTCGAAAACAACCAGGGCGACTTCAAGGTAGAGTGGGACCCGCGCGATGCCGACAAGATCACCGGCTTCTATGGCCAGTCCGACGCTTTTGACGGCCAGACCGCCGTGCTCGCCATCAGCTTCCCATCACAGAACGTCTATCCCACCAAACTCGGCGGTGGCATGTGGGTGCACATCTTCTCCCCGAACATAGTCAACGCGGCCCGCATCGGTTTCACCCGCGTCCGCTGGGACAACAGTATCCCGACCGACCCAACCGGCATCTTCGGACTGAATGGAAATAAAGTAGTCGGCATTCCCTTTGGCGCGCAGATTTATCCTGGCTTCTCCGGCCAGAGCATCAACAACAATGCCAGCTATCTTGGCACACCTGCCAATATCCAGGTCATACGCGACAACACCTTCAGCTATGGCGACAACCTCACCTGGCAGCACAGCAAGCACTACTTCAGCATGGGTGTCGAGGCCATCCGTTATCAGCAGAACTACTACAACGCCAACAACTTCGGCTTCCTGGGGACTTTCACTTATAGCGGGAGCTTCACCTCGAATCCAAATCCTGACGTCACCAACGGTGCAGGCTACGGGCCAGCAGACTTCGTGCTTGATCGTGTCAGCCAAGCGGAAATTGCCGGTCCAAACGGTCTGGTCGGGAATCGCCAGTGGCGCACGGCCGGCTTCTTTCAGGACGACTGGAAGATCATGCCCAACCTGACTCTCAACCTCGGAATCCGTTATGAGTATGACCAGCCGTGGTATGAGGTCAACGATAAGACGGCAAACGTGCTGCTCGACACCGGGCAGGTCATCTATGCCGGTCCGGTCCCGGCATCGGCTCCAGCCGGTTCGGGCCGCTGCGGCAACCGCGCTTGCTACCAGCCGAACTACGCGCAGATTATGCCGCGCATTGGATTTGCCTATCAGCCTGCACCACGCTGGGTCATTCGCGCCGGCTACGGCGCCACCAGCTTCTTTGAGGGTAATGCAGGCAACCAGCGTCTCACATCGAGCCCGCCATTTGTCCTCGCTAACAACAAAGTGGCGATCGTTCCCACAACCGCCAGCGCAGGCACTCCCTTTACCGTCGAAGAAGGCTTCAGTTCCAATCCGGGAGATATCAACTATGCCGGACAGGGCTTCAGTGCATGGCCGCAGAACATGCGGCCTGCCTACATTCATGAATACAGCCTGACCACAGAGTATGCAATAACGACCAGCACTTCGCTTTCCGTCGGCTACGTGGGTCAAACCGGCCAGCATCTGATCGATTACCGCAACGCCAATCAGCTTCCCGTTGCCGGGGCAGTTGCTCCCTACGCTAATCTTGTTGGTCAGGGCGGAGCGCTGCTTCTCACTGAACCCAACGCGATGATGAACTACAACGCGGGACAGGCAACGCTACGGCATCGAGCCACCCATGGCTTTGAGTACACCGTGAACTACACATACGCCCGCGCCATGACGAACAGTGCCGGCAACTATGGCGTACCCAACATCAATGGGCAAAACGGAGCCTTCCAGAATGGCTACAACGGCCATGCCGACTATGGACCAGCCGGGCAAGACGTTCGTCACGCCCTGTCGGGCATTGGCGTTTACGCGCTTCCCTTCGGGCGCGGACGGCAATTTGCCTCAGGTGCGAATCATTGGGTCGATGCTCTGGCCGGCGGATGGTCGCTTTCCGGGTCAGTCATCGCTTACTCCGGTTTCCCGGTGACGATCAATGCGCCCAATAACATCAGCAACACCAATAGTGACGGGCAGGAACGCGCGAACCAATACCGTAAATTCCAGATCCACAACAGCAGCATCAACAACTGGTGGGGAACCGATCCATCCGTTGCGAACTGCATCACCCATGGCGTCGATAACGGTACATGTGCCTACGGCGTGCCTGCCGGTAACACCTTCGGCACAGCCAGCGTCGGCAGTGAACGGGCGCCCGGCTTTGAGCAAATCGATGCCGCAGCCTTCAAAGACTTCCACATTACGGAAGCCCAGGCAATCGGCTTCCGCGCCGATTTCTTCAATCTCTTTAACATCGCCAGCTACGGGAACCCGGACAACACCGTCACAGATTCCAATTTTGGACAGATTTCCAGCGTCCGATCTCCACCGCGCCAGATTCAGTTATCTTTGCATTACACCTTTTAAAAAATCCATTACCTTACGAGCGCCGCGTTTTTCGCGGCGCTCTTTTTTGTCAACAGAATTCTGTAATTGGTTTCCTTTGCCGGGATCAGCAGGCCTCCGCACACACCGGGAATTTTGGGCCAAATTGGTAGAATAGAAAAAATTGGCCTACAGAATGCTTGTAGGCGTAAGGACTGCAAAAACCAATCATTGCCGAAGGGCTTCAAAGAATCAATCTTCTAAAGAAGACGCGACGGTAAGGTAGCCTTTTCAAAAACTTAGGAACCCTGGATATCCCAAGAGAAAGCTATGGACGTGACACCGATCCGACGAAAGATTCTCTACATTGGGAACCTCGGTTCTGGGCTCACATGCACACACCGCCTCGATGCTCTTACGCGCATCGGCCAGGATGTCCTGCCCTTCGATCCATCGAGTGTGCTGTCTAGCTCGCGTATCCTCTCGCGGCTCCGCTATCGCTATCCAGTTGGTCCTCTGGTAGCCGGGGCAAATCGGGAAGCTCTCAGGTTGGTACACGAGCATAAGCCCGACGTTGTCTGGTTCGACAAACCCATCTTTTTTACCCCGGAGACCATCACCGAGATCAAGTCCACTGGTGCGCTCACTGTCTGCTACAACCAGGACAACCCATTCGGCCACCGTAACGACGGCTGCTGGACCCAGTTCTATCGCGCCTCCAAGCTCTTCGATCTGCACTGTCTCTTCCGCGACGCTGATATCCGTCGTTACAAAGCGTGGGGACTGCCCTACATCCCGCTACAATTCAGCTACGACCCGGAGCATATCTTTCCACCGCCTGCCGAATGGACTGACACGCAACGATCCCGTGATGTATCTTTCACCGGAAGTCCGTACGACAAGCGGGCCGAGTTTCTTATCGAGCTCATTGAGAGATACAAGCTCCCGCTCCTCATTGCCGGTCCGAATTGGCCTCGCGCACTGAACCCGGAACAATTGAAAAAATATGTAACCGCCGGATTGCTGCCTCCGACGGCCTATCGAGAGAATATCTGGAAGTCAAAGATCAATCTCGCCTTCGTCACCCATTCCAATGAGGATGACGTAGCGCACAAAGCCTTCGAAATCACGGCTTGCGCATCCTTTTTGCTGGCGGAACGCACCACTGGTCATCTTGCTGCCTTCGATGAAGACAAGGAAGCTGTCTTTTTCTCCTCTGTAGAAGAGTGCGCTGAAAAAGCCCTCTATTATCTGGATCATCCAGCAGAACGCGAAGCCATCGCGAGACATGGCCGGGAGCGCGCCGTCAACTCAGGCTACGACAACGATACCCAGTTGAAACGCGTACTCTTCAAACTGGACGGAGTGAAAGAACCAGCCGTTACTTACTAGTCTCCCCTCCGGTTGGCTCCTCGACGGTCACATACTGATCGCCTTTCACGTCCTTAAGCGTCTGCACAATGCCGCTCGGCCAGCGAATCTCTACACTCTGCGCTGATCCATCTTTGCCCAGGCCGAAATGTGCTCGCGGATCGCTTGACGAAAGATAGCCAACAGACGTGGTTACCGTCTCCCACTGCGGGCCTGCGGAAGTCGTAATCTTGATGACCGCGCCGATGCCATCGCGATTGCTCTTGTGCCCGACGAGCTTGACTCCAAGCCAGTGGTTATTCGTCTTCATCTTGTTGAGCAGAATATGAGCAGGGCCGCCGTTCTCCGTCACGACAGCATCGAGCAGCCCATCATTGTTGATGTCTCCGATCGCCATGCCCCGGCCCACCCATCGCTTCGTAAACACATCTCCCGATATCGCCGAAACATCGATAAATTTCTTGCCGTCCACATTTCGGGCGAGCAGAATCGGCTCGCGATAGTGCAGTTGCGGAAAGGTCTTCTCGATCGTATCGAGATCGTGCCCCTGCGCTATCAGCAGATCCTTGAAGCCATCGTTGTCATAGTCCAGAAACCGGATGCCCCAGCCGGAATGCAGCAGCGTCATTCCCGCCACTCCCGATGTGTAGCTCGAATAAGTAAAGGAGCCATCGCCGCTGTTTTGATATAACGCATACTTCTGGTTCGCCAGATTCGTCACAACCACATCGGGCAGCCCATCATTGTTGTAATCGGAAAAGTCGACACCCATTCCCGCATATGTGCGGCCTTCGCCGTCGACGGCAATCTCGGTATCGAGTCCGATTTCTTCAAATGTGCCGTCGCCCTTGTTATGGAAGAGGAACTCGACCATCGAATCGTTGGCGACAAAGATGTCGGGATGACCGTCATGGTCGTAGTCGGCAATGGCAATTCCTAAGGCCTTGGCAGGCTTATCTAAACCGAGTTTGTGCGCTTCCTCAGTGAATGTGCCGTTGCCGTTGTTGTGATAGACCAGCATGGAAATCGGCTGAAAGACATCCGGATGACAGTACCCGCGATAGCCTTCCCGGTGCTCGCCGCACCATAGGTCATCCCAGTCCCATTGGATATAGCGTAGAACCACGAGATCCAGTAACCCGTCGCCATCGAGATCGACCCAGGCCGCGCTGGTCGACCACCCGCTCCCAGCTACGCCCGCTTTGGCCGTTACATCGGTAAACGTACCGTCGCCGTTGTTGTGATAGAGCTTATTTCCACCATACGCAGTTACATATAGATCTTCGCGGCCATCGTTGTCATAATCGCCGACAGCGACGCCCATGCCATAGCCAACGCCTTGCAGGCCAGCTTTCTCCGTCACATCCTCAAATGTGCCATCGGCTTTCTGATGATAGAGACGGTTCCAATACTCAGGCCCTGTCTTCTGGGGAATTGTGCCCTTTGCGGTCGGATCACTAAAAGGAGCGCCGTTGACCAGAAACAAGTCGAGCCGTCCATCATTATCGTAGTCAAAAAGAGCAACACCCGATCCCATCGTTTCAATCAGGTACTTTTTCGACGTATGCGGGGCCTGGTGCTGGAAGTGAACTCCAGCGGCATCGGTTATGTCTACAAAGTTTCCGGGAACCGCAGTTTCCGGTGTTGGAGTTTGCGCATGAATAACCGCAGAAAAAAGCAGAAGTGGAAAAAACGCGCCGGTTATAAACATTTTGCTGATCGCGCATCTCATGCGTTCTTTTTTTCGGCGATACTTCATCACTTTGCTTTTTGGCCTTTGCTCGACTTACCACAGGCAGTACACAATTCTCCGACGATGCCTTTATTTTCTTCCACCGTATAGATGCGATCGGCTTTCGGCAACACCAGTTTCTCTACCGCACCGCTCGGCCAGTGAACTTCCACCTGATCGACCTTCGCGGCATCGCCTAAGCCAAAATGCACGCGCTGGTCATTCGACGAAAGATAACTCCCACCGCTCAACACATCTCCGCGCTGTCTGATACCGTTTGCGGTCAGATAAACAGTCGCGCCTACCGCATCGCGAGGACTCTTCGGACCGCCAACCAGCTTTAAAGCCACCCAATGGTGCGTGTCCGAATTGACATTACGCAACAGCACGGGAGTACCGTCGACCACATTGATCACAACATCCATCTTGCCATCGTTGAAGAGGTCGCCAAAGGCCGCCCCGCGTCCCGCGATGACATCAGCAAGCCCCGTACCTTTCACCGGAGGAACGTACTCAAATTTCTTGCCCCCGAGATTGTGATACAGCAATGGGCGTTCAGCAAAGCTTGTGCCCCAATCGTAGTGATCGACCTGCGGATATACATGCCCATTGATCATCATGATGTCTTTCCAGCCATCATTGTCATAGTCGATGAAGCCCACACCCCAGCCCAGGAATGGAATGCTTTCCTGCGCGATCCCGGCGTGATAGCTGATATCCGTGAAACTGGCATTGCCATCGTTATGGAAGAGGACTTTGTAGTCATCAGAAAAGTCGGTAGTGATGATGTTGAGCAGGCCATTGTTCTGATAGTCACCAACATCAATGCCCATCGACGCGATCTCGCGTCCATCATTATTCAGGGCAAATCCTGAGGCGTAGCTGGCATCTTCAAAGGTTCCGTCTCCTTTGTTGATGTAGAGATAGTTCGGCGTAGAGTCGTCGGCAACAATCAGATCGACTTTGCCATCGTTGTTCAGGTCCACGAATATCGAGCTGAATCCATAATATGCATTCGGATCACTGACACCCGCTTTTTCACTCACATCCGTGAAGGTGCCGTCGCCATTGTTGCGGAAGAGGTGATCGTGTTCACCTTGAAGACCTCGTGGACCACACATCGTGTCCACACCGCGGAAATGGCATCCCACAAATCCAACAGCTTTCGTTCCCGGCACCGGCGGATTATGGATGTCGTAATGAATATAACCAGGAACGAAAAGATCGAGCCTGCCATCGCCGTCATAGTCGCCGAAGGTTCCGCCCGTAGACCAATTGCCGAGGGCAACTCCGGCTTTCTCGGCGACGTCTGTGAACGTGCCGTCGTGGTTGTTGCGGTAGAGGCGGTTCTTGCCGAAATTACCGACAAAAATATCCGGCCAGCCATCGTTGTCGTAGTCCCCAATGGCTACCCCAAAGCCCCAGCGATTGTTTGTGACCCCTGCTTTCTCGGCGACATTCGTAAACGTTCCATCATGGTTGTTATGGAAGAGCGCCGCGTGCGGTGCAGGAGCCTTGCCCTCTTCCGCTTCATAGGTTGAGCCATTCACGAGATAAATGTCGAGCCAGCCGTCGTTGTCGTAATCGATCAGCCCGACGCCCGAGCCATTGGTTTCTATGATGAACTGTTTGTTTGGCACTCCCATCTGGTGGTGCCAACTCGTCAAGCCAGCCGTCTTGCTCACATCCTGAAAGATGATTTGGCCACTGTCTACAAACCCGCCTGCGGTAATGGGGCGATTCTCCGCATCGTGTACAGGAGCATGCACTCCGCCCGTGCTGTTACCACCCATGGGAGCCTGTTCAGAAGCGGGCGCCTGGCCAAACAAAAACGGACCTAAGTAGAAGAAAAACAAAAGGGTCGCGAGCACACGACCCCCTTTGCATGGCAGATACATTTTGCTGCAATGGGACACGGGCTGACTATAGCAGATTTGCAGGATGATTCGTCTCCGGCAGAAAGTGTTGCGATAAAAGTTGCTATCTATTAGTTATATTGATCTGAGTCCTACATGGAAGCGATCACACATATCTACTGCCGGAAGCGATTATCTACTATGGATTAGGGTTTTCTTTCTACAGGAACGCGGTAGTTGCTAAATCGCAAATTCGATCAGTGCGCGAAATATCTTGCTTTTTTCTTTTGAACCCTCGGATACGACATGAACATTAAAGAAGTCGCCAGGCTCGCCAAAGTCTCCACCGCTACAGTTTCCCGCACAATTAACGGCTCGGACAAAGTCACGCCGGAAACAGCCGAGCGGGTGCGCCGCGCCATTGAGACGTTGAAGTTCTATCCCAACACGAATGCCCGCGCGCTGGGTTCCGGTCGCAGTAGTCTCTACGGTCTGATCATTTCTGATATTACAAACCCCTTTTTCCCGGAGTTAGTGAAGAGCTTTGAAGACATTGCCGTGCAATACGGGCAGGAAGTTTTAATAGCAAACACAAATTACGATCCGCATCGCATGGAAGTCTGCGTAAGCCGCATGCTGCAGCGCAAAGTGGATGGTGTGGCCATCATGACATCCGAAATGGCAGAGCATCTGATCGATGAATTCAATAGCCGCCAGATTCCCCTGGCCTTTCTCGACACTGCAACCCCGCAAAAAGGTATCAGCAACATTCTCGTCGACTATGCTGCGGGCATTGACGCAGCGGTCGAGCATCTGACCGGTCTGGGGCACAGAGCCATCAGCTTTATTTCCGGCCCCATGACGCTCGCTTCCGCGCGCATTCGCAAACGCGCTTTCATCAATTGCCTCAAACGTAATGGCATCAAGCTTGAAAAACACTTCCTGGAGGAAGGCAATCATCGCACGGATGGGGGACACGGAGCCATGTCCCGCCTGCTCGATCATAAGGTACGCCCTACGGCGGTTCTTGCATCGAATGACATGACAGCAATCGGCGCAATGGGCGCCATTTTCGAGCGAGGATTGAGTATTCCGAAAGATATCTCGCTGATCGGATTCGACGACATCGAATTGAGCGCATTCACTCAGCCAGCGCTGACTACTGTGCGACTGTCTCGACAGGAAATCGCCAAGATGGCTTTTCGCGCGCTTTACAACACCTATCAATCAGGCGCGATCAAAGGAGTGGAATACACGATCCAGCCTACACTAATTGTCCGTAAATCCACTGGCCCGAAGCCTTCCGGCGAGATTGAATAGCAGTTTTACTCGACTTCGCAACATCCACGAGCGGATGCCACCGCCTCGACGATGATCTCGCATCCATGTGATAAAACGGCTGCCACAAGTGCGTCGAAATCTTCCATGCGGCTGCGGTGATTCGTATCCGCAATACGAATAACGTAGCTTCCATGCAGCACTGTACCCGAAACAACGAATTGGCCAGACTCCTGTAAACGAAGAACGATTTCGCGATTGACCCGATCCAGCTCTTCCTGATTCAAAAAATCCAGCGGGTGATAGCGGAAACAGACGATGTTCATGGATCGCGGCGTCATCAGCTCAAGCTCAGGATGCGCATAGATCAGCAACGCAAGATGCGCTGCCTGCTCCATGTTTTGCTCAATAAGCTGACCATGCATGGCTGCGCCATATGCCTTGAGTGACATCCAGACCTTCAGCGCTTTGAAGCCCCGCGACAATTCAATCCCACGATCGGCAAACGATAGACCATCAGCGAGCATGCCGCGGCTCGTCGTCTCCAGGTAGCTGGCTTGCGCTGCAAATGTAGCTTTGTGCACATCTGCGTCGCGCACAAGCAGGCAGCCGACTTCAAAGGGCAGATACATCCATTTGTGCAGATCGAACGCAAGGGAATCTGCGCGCTCTATGCCTGCAACCAGATGCTCATACTTTGCCGAGAGCTTCAGGAGCGCGCCAAATGCACCATCTACATGGAACCAGAGATCTTCCTCGCGGCAAATTTCAGCCAGAGCCACCAGATCATCCACAGCACCAGTATTCACCGTGCCTGCATTGGCAATCAACGCCATGGGATGGAATCCGGCGGCGCGGTCGACCTGTATCTGTTGTTGCAGCGCTGCAAGGTTGATCCGGAAATCCTCATCGACGGGAATCTGGCGAAGAGAGTTCTGCCCAAAACCGAGAAACTCGACGCTCTTACGCGCCCACATATGCGTTTCAATCGAACAATAAACAATCAGAGGTTGACGCGCGCCTTGCAATCCCTCGCTGCGCACATCGAAACCAGCCTTCGCGTGGCGTGCAACCGCCAGCCCAAGTAGATTGGCCATGGTGCCGCCGCTGGTAAGGATCCCACCGGAACTCTCTGGCATGCCCATGATCTGCGTAAACCACGCAATCACCTGCTCTTCCACAAACGTCGCTGCCTGCTGACCGCCCCCGGCATGAGTGTTGATCCCTGCGGCAAGCATCTCCGCAAGCATCGCAAATGGGGTGCCATTGCCGCGCACCCAACCCCACGCTCGCGGATGCCGATTGCCTGTGGTGTAAGGCAAAACATTGCGAAGAAAATCCCGATAGGCCTTTTCTTCGCCCTGTGGCGCTATCGGCAAAGGCTCATGGATAGCTCGTTGCACAGGCTCTGGTAATGGTTGCCATGCAGGCTGATCGCGCAAGGTTTCAAGATGATTGAAGATGTCATCGAGCATGCGGTGACCAAGCTGCCGCAACTCATTCCAGTTTTCCGGATCAAGCGTCAGCTGATCTGCCGCCGCCTCGATAAGATGTGCCATTTCGACCTCAGCTGCCCCCTCATTCCGAGTGGAGCGCTTATCAATATCCTACTCCGTTTACTCAATCCTTTCATGTCGGTAGCAGGCCGCCGTAAGCACATTTTCTATCTCACGAATATGCTCAGTTCCTCGCGTCTCGAGCGTGAAATCAATGACTGTATCGCCTAAATTCACGCCGTAATAAGCGCGGTCATGCGCTGTCTGCACGATGTTTGCCCTGACATCGGCCAGGATCTTTGTGAGCTGATGCAACGCCCCCGGCCTGTCCGTGAGATGAATCCGCAGCCGCGTACGACGGCCATCTTTCACCAGGCCACGTTCGATAATCTTCGCCAGTAAACTGACATCGATATTGCCGCCACAGACCAAAACGGCCGTACGCTGCCCATCCAGCGATGTCTTGTGCTGCAGTAATGACGCCAGCGCAACTGCACCCGCGCCTTCGGCAAGCGTCTTCTCACGCTCCAGCAAAACAAGAATAGCCTTCGCGATTTCTTCCTCATCCACTGTTACGATTTCGTCCACATAGCGCTGCACCAACGGAAACGTGAGCTCGCCTGCACGCCTCACCGCGATACCATCGGCAATCGTCGCTTCTGCCGGAACAGTAACTGGCCTGCCTGTTTCCGTCGCGCGCAGCATCGAGGGAAGGCGCTCCGTCTGCACTCCGATGACACGGATATTCGGATTGCTTTCCTTGATCGCACAAGCCACACCGCTGATCAGTCCGCCGCCGCCGATCGGGACAACAACCGCTTCAAGATCGGGTACCTGCTCCAGGAGCTCCAAGCCAATCGTTCCCTGTCCCGCAATCACGGCATCATCATCGAACGGATGCAAGAATGTCATACCGTCGGCTTCGCCTTGCCGCAACGCTTCCGCGCAGGCCTCGTCATAATTTGCGCCGTGAAGCACGACTTCTGCGCCAAATCCGGTTGTGGAAGATACTTTTACCAGAGGGGTCATCAGCGGCATGACGATGCGTGCCTTGATGCCCCGCTGCGTTGCATGAAAGGCGACTGCCTGTGCATGATTCCCTGCGCTGGCTGCGATGACGCCGCGCTGCTTTTCATCGTCGGTGAGAGTAAGAATTTTATTGAGCGCACCGCGCTCTTTGAAAGCCCCTGTGCGCTGCAGGTTGTCGAGCTTCAGAAAAACCTGCTGTCCCGTCATCTGCGACAACTCCGCAGAGTGCGGGGCAGGCGAGCAATATATGAACCCGCGAATCCTCTGCCGTGCCGCTTGCACATCACTGAAAGAAACGTCCATCCTCAATCACTTCCTTCTTGCCGAAAATAAAAAAGCCACCAGCCCTCTGCGGGTGGTGGCTTGATATTGCTTCTAAAGTCTCGTCGCCTTACACACCCGCATGTTGTTCGAAGCTAATTCGAATCATGCGAATGCGAATGGAAAACACGATCGCGCACGCCTGTGTTACAGGAGAAAATGGCGCACGACGATCCTTGCAGAATTCCATAGCGATTGACCTATCAGTATCAGAGAGAAAGGGCTACGTCAAACTCTCCCGCCTCCCGCAAAGACGGCATACGCTCGATGACCACCGAAGAAGTAGGCGAGTTCGCGATAGTCTTCCGCATCATGCACTACAAAATCGGCGATCTTTCCTGGCTCAAGGCTGCCGATCTCGTGTCCACGATTGAGACTCCACGCAGCGTTTATGGTGGCCGCAGTCACAGCTTCTGCAGGAGTCATCTTCATCTGTGTGCAAGCTAATGACAAGATCATCGGCATCGAAGCCGTGGGTGATGAGCCTGGATTGAAATCCGTAGCAATGACTACAGGAAGCCCGGCTTCGATCATTGCGCGCGCAGGGGCATACTTCTGCGAACCGATCGCATAGACCGAACCGGGAAGCATTACCGGCTGCACTCCTGCTTGCTTCATCACTTCTATCGATTCGGCCGTGGTTTGCTCCAGGTGATCAACCGTCTTGGCATGGAGTGAAGCGGCAAGCTCGACTGCACCGCCAGACGTAAATTGATCGGCGTGTACGCGCAACTCTAAACCGTATTGCTTCGCCGCAGCCAACACACGCTTCGCCTGTTCTACGCTGAACACTTTCGACTCACAGAAGACATCGCAAAATTCCGCCAGATGCTCTTCTGCGACGCGTGGAAGCATTTCGTCTACGGCCAGATCTACATACGCATCGGGTCGCTCTTTATATTCATCTGGAATTTCGTGTGCACCAAGAAATGTAGGGATGCAGCGTAATGGGGTGGTTTGCGACACGGCGCGAATCGCGCGCAGTATCTTCACCTCATCTTCAACAGTCAATCCATATCCGGATTTTGCTTCGATCGTAGTCGTTCCGCCTTGAAGAAACCATTGGGCGTGCTTCCGGCCAGAAGCAATCAATTCGTCTTCTGTTGCTGCACGCGTACGACGGACAGTGGAACGAATGCCTCCGCCTCGTTCCGCAATTTGCTGATACGTCATCCCTCCGGACCGCATCTCGAATTCATCGGCGCGGTTTCCCGCGAAAATCAGATGCGTATGAGCATCCACAAAGCCGGGCATAATCGCGCGGCCATCTGCGTCGAAGATCTCGGTATCGGCGGCAGCCAGAGGCTCAATTTCAGAGCGCTTTCCAACAGCTACGATGCGCCCTCCCCGCACAAACATGGCGCCATCTTGCACAATGCCGAGCTCTCGCAACTCCGGACCAACACGCGGGCGCGCTCGTCCGGCAAGTGTGACCAGCTGCGAGCAATTTGTAACCAGGAGCGACGATGATGCACTCATTGCAGGCGTCCCAAAAGACCAGAAGCAAATGACAGCAAACACGCGCCGGCGGCCATTGCAGTCATGTCGTTGCTGTCTCGCGTAGGATCGATTTCTACCAGATCCATCACCCGCACCTTCGGATGCGCGCCGCAAAGATAGGCAGCACGGCGAATATCCAGCGGGGTAAGGCCACCGGGGCGGGCGCCGGCGGTTGCGGGAGCAAAGGCTCGGTCCATCACATCCAGATCAAGATCCACGTAGATGACTTCCACTCTGCGCGCGAGCTGATGCAATGCCCGCTCGACAATGATTTCAATCCCTTTTTCGGCTACATGCTCAATAGGGATAATATCGATACCGGCATCTTCGGCGATTTGAAAATAGGCTGCGGAGTTCGCGAAGGCTTGAATGCCAATCTGTACGATGTTTTCGCCAGGCAATCCATCGGCCAGCAAAGCCCGCACAGGATTTCCATTACGCAATTCGCCTTCTAGTGTGCGCAGATCGAGGTGTGCATCGAGAGTAAGCAGCCCACACTGTTTAAGATTGCTGTGCAGACCACGGAGCGCAGGCCGGGTAATCGCATTGTCGCCCCCGAGCACGACGACAGCATCGGCCGAGACGATCGCACCTTTCAGTGCTTGCTCAATCGGTTGCTGCGCATCTTCGACACTCGAATTCGAAACCGGCAGATCGCCCAGATCCTCCACCAGGAGGTCGCGCACGTCGTATCCATGCGCTACGTCAAATGTACTGAATCGTGTGAGCGCATCCCGAATCGCTTTCGGTGCTAAATCACAGCGGCTGGGTGTAATCGACCCCAAGGTCACAGGTGCGCCGAGCACTCGCAATAGACCTTGCGTTGAGTATGCGTGTTCGCCTGCCAGCCAGGCATGTGCGCGTGGCCAATGTTTATCTTCGTGCAGATGACTCAAGCGCGATCCTCGTTCATAGGAATATGGAGGCTCTTCTCCTTCGCGAAATCGATTGCCTGCTTGTAGCCCGCATCGACATGGCGCAGCACTCCCATGCCGGGGTCGGTCGTGAGAACACGCTGCAGCCGTTGTGCGGCAAGCTCTGACCCATCCGCGACAACAACCATGCCGGCATGGTGCGAATAGCCGATACCGACTCCGCCGCCATTGTGAATACTGACCCACGATGCGCCTGCCGCCGTGTTGACCAGCGCATTCAGCAGTGGCCAATCGGCAACCGCATCGGAGCCGTCCAACATGCCTTCCGTCTCGCGATATGGCGATGCCACAGAGCCGGCGTCCAAATGATCGCGACCGATCACAATCGGCGCGCTGATCTCGCCGCTCCGCACTAACTCATTCATCGCTACACCCAGCTTCGCGCGCTGTCCATAACCCAACCAGCAAATACGCGCAGGCAAGCCCTGAAAGTGGATCTTCTTCCGAGCCAGTTCAATCCAGCGACGAAGGCCCGCGTCCTCCGGAAACAGTTCCAGCGCCAGTCTGTCTGTCCGGTAGATATCTTCCGGATCGCCGGAAAGCGCAACCCAACGAAACGGCCCTTTGCCTTCGCAGAAGAGCGGGCGAATGTACTCCGGCACAAAACCAGGTATATCGTATGCATCTTCCACTCCGACCAGCTTCGCCTGCGTACGCAGATTATTACCATAGTCGAAGGTGACGGCTCCCTTGTGCTTGAGTTCCAGCATCGCCTTTACGTGCTCGCCCATCGTCTGCATCGAGCGGCGTGTGTACTCTTCAGGATCGCGCTGGCGCAGATCCAGTGCTTCCTCTAGGCTCATGCGATTGGGTACATACCCATTCAGCGGATCGTGCGCGCTCGTCTGGTCGGTCAGTACATCGGGAACGATGTTGCGGCGAATCATCTCCGCCAATACGTCTGCAGCATTCCCGACCAATCCAATAGAGACTGCGTTGCCGTTCAGCTTTGCCGCATCGAGGACAGCCAGCGCTTCGTCCAGAGTCCAGGCGATGTGGTCGCAATAGCCGCTGGCAATGCGCTTCTGGATACGCTCGGGATCAACGTCGATGCCGAGGAAGCGAGCGCCATTCATGGTGGCCG
>Ga0207114_1055_pt1 | contig 35784 bp, 23 predicted proteins | sample Alteio_BWMinHeat_70_FD_153560 | JGI IMG/M metagenome (GOLD analysis project Ga0207114, IMG submission 153560) | Enriched cells from forest soil in Barre Woods Harvard Forest LTER site, Petersham, Massachusetts, United States -... | ecosystem: Environmental > Terrestrial > Soil > Temperate forest >... | reverse complement strand
TCATTGACTCAAGGTCAGGCTTTGAAATATAAAAACATGCTCGATCAGGGCCACACCAGGGAATATGTGGACAGTGCCCGACAACATGATTTTCCGGGCGTTGCCCGTTTTAATCCAAGTCTTTTGGCCACCGGACCCGAACAGAACTGTCCCGACGGTATTCCGGTTTGTCAGAACACCTATACACAAAGCACTTCATACACCGGTTTCGGATATCAGGAAGTTTATAACACCTGCCTGAAGATGGATGAGCAGTGTTCTGTCTGGTATGTATTCACACCTCAGGGTTCAGGGGGTACCACGCTTCGGTTTCAGATAACCACCACACACGACTATGACTGGGCAATTTACGATTTGACAGCAATAGGCGGTTGTTCCAAGGTCCCCACTTCCGCTCCTGTAAGTTGCAATTATTCGGGAACCTATGGAAATACAGGTATATCCTCAGCCAATGGAGGTTTCTCGAACAGTACAAATGCGGCCGGTATTCCCTGGAACGTTGATCTTACGGTAACAATCGGGCACCAATACGCCATGATCATTGATAATTTCACTCAAGACCAGAACGGTTATGTGCTGGACTTTGGTATACCAGGCAGTACCGTTCAGTTGTTTGACAATACCCCTGCAACCATCACAAGTATTACCGACGACTGTGCCGGTGTGATTACACTCATGATGTCTGATAATATGCTTTGCTCCAGCATTGACGCCAATGGCAGTGACTTCTATATCACCCCTCCCGGAGGAGGTGCTGCCATGACGGTAACCGGTGCAGTAGGAGTGGGATGCGGCGCCTCCCCCCCTAGCCATGCCACCACTAACCAAATTCAGTTAACCCTCAGCTCTCCGGCCACCTCAGGCTTATACACGGTGGGCATACAAACCGGTTTGGACGGCAATTCCCTTCTGAATATTTGTGGTTATGCCTGTAATACTCCTGATCTTACGCCCTTCCATTATCTTCTAACCCCTCTTTCTTTGACGACTTCCAGTGCCAACATCTGTTCCGGATCCAGTGCAACAATTACCACTCATGGGGATCCCTCTTCCGGCGCTACCTACCTGTGGTCACCTGCAGGAGGAACAGCTAATGTGGCAACCGTTAGTCCCACCACTACTACTACCTACCAGGAAACCATATCCTATGGTACCTGTTCACAGACCCTGACACAAACGGAAACGGTGCAGCCTCTGCCCGTAGCTGCAATCTCACCTATGAATCCGACATTATGCAGCGGCACTCAGGTACTCACGGCCTCTTCCACATTAAGCGGAAGCAATTGTGCAAGTTGCACCTATGCGTGGACCGGAGGTTATGTAGGTGCAGGCGCATCTACACCTGCTGAAGGAGCTGGTAGCTACACGGTAACCCCTACTTCATCCGCAGGTTGCGTTGGTTCTACTCTGGTATCTACAATCAGCCTGGCATCTGCCCCTTCAGGGTGTAATATTTACTATGTAACGACCACTGCCCCCTTAGGCACTGCAGACGGAAGCAGCCCTGCCAATGCCATGACGCTTTCCAATGCTGTTGCAGCAGCTGGTTGCGGTGCAATAATTAAAGTAGCAGTAGGCGTTTATCCTATTTCCGCTGCTCTGCACCCCGGCAGTTATGTAACTATTGAAGGTGGTTTTAATAACGCATTTACAACCAAGACCAGTGATATGACCGGTGGTGGTGGTGGAGCCCTTTCATCGACCATAAGAAGAGATGCCACACCGGACGGAGCAAACACCGTTACGGCATTTATCTATGCACCGGGCGCTACCGGTTTCCGCTTGCAAGACTTGCGTGTAGAACTCCCTGGCGCCGCTAGTGGTTTTACAACAAATGGTGCGGCAAGTCAAACATCGAATTACGCCATTTTTCTTGGCAGTGCATGTTCGAATTACAATATTGTAAGGTGTTATATTGATGCTGGCACAGGAGGTAGTGGAGCGACCGGAGCGACCGGAGCCGTGGGAGCACCTGGAACCAACAACACTGGAGGACAATGTACAGGGACCGCAGGTGGAAGCGGGGGAACGAATTCCGCAGCCCGTCAAGGAGGTAAAGGAGGTGATGCCGCCGGAGGTGCTGGTGGAGGAAGTGGTTGCGGCGGTATAAACGGAGCAGCCGGTTCAAATGGAGGAAGCTTTACCGGCGTCTATCCAACCGGGACAGGGAATGGTGGAACTGGTGGCATAGTTAATCCGAGTGATGCCTGCGACAATACTGGCGATAGCTACTGTGGCATGAATGGAACATCTGGAGCAAATGGAAGTGCCACAGGAGGTAGTGGCCCGGCAGGAACTTATGCCGGAAGTTATTTTGCACCTGGTGGCACTGGTGCAAACGGGGGTGACGCGGGTGGTGGCGGCGGCGGCGGCGGAGAAGGTAATACACCCCATTGGTTTGGATTAGCTGGCTCCGGAGGTGGGGAGGGAGGAGCAGGAGGTGGTGGAGGAACTGGTGGTGGTGGTGCTTTCGGTGTCTATTCAATTGCTCAGGGAGCTTCAGCCAATGTAACCGACTGCTATATTGTTGCAACTGGAGGAGCTGGCGGAATCGGGGGAGCTGGGGGGGCCGGTGGAGCTGGTGGAACCAATTATACATGTCCTGCAACTCATGGTGGAACCCCTGGAGTCGGAGGAGTTGGCGGTACAGGGGGCACAGGCCAATTTGGCGCAACAGGTGATTTTTGCCTCGTCTGTGATATAACCGGAGGAACTACCAAAGTTACGAAAGCATACACGGCGCTTACACTTGCATCTCAACCAATCATTCTCGCAGGAGATGTCACTCACCCGAATATGAATTGTACCAATATTTCCATGGATATGACCACTGCTGCTGCTGGTCCCACCTGGAGTGGTTCTGCTCCATTAGGAGGAGCTGGCTCACCAGATGCTGTAATTTATACCACCCTAGGTAGAAAAACTGTTATCATGACTTCAGGTGGTGCAAATACCTATACTGATTTTAACAACATAATCACAGCGGCTCCTTCTGCAGGAAGCATTGCTGCGTCAGCTACTACTGTCTGCCCTGGGCCAGTTACCTTTACAAGCAGCCTGGCAGGAAGTCCCGGGTTCACCTATGCATGGTCCTTCAATCCGGCTCTTCCAGGCGGAGTAACTGCTACTCCAGGTACACCTACGGCAAGTTCCACGACCATCACTTTTACCAATTCCAACGCTACAGCACAAACGGTTACCATGCAACTTATCGTGACTTCCGAGTGTTGTGGCGTGATCGGGACACTTACGAAATCTATTACTATAGAGCCAATACCAGCCACTCCAACGATTGCAGCCTCTGTTTCTCCCATTTGTCCCGGGGCAAGCAGCACGCTTTCCGTCACCTCAGCTACTGCCGGTCTCAGTTTTAACTGGTACAACAGCGTGGGAACACTCCTTGGATCCGGTACTACGTTTTCGGTAAGTCCAACCACCACTACCACATATACGATAAGTGCAACGAACGCAGCCGGATGCGTAAGTGCTCCGGATGGAACGGTAACGGTTACCGTAACACCTACCACCGCACCAGTCTGCCCCCCTCAAACCATTTGCGGGGCTCAAAACGTTACTCTGGCTGTCACTGCTCCCATCGCAGGTGCAACCTATAACTGGGATTTATCGAGTGGTTCATGCGGCGCGGGAGCATTGCAATCGAGCCCCAGCCCTACCTTTACCTATTCTGTTACCGCAACGACTACATTCAGTGTAAGTGTAATCACCGGAAGTTGCAATGTGAGCGCCTGTACTGCCGTGACTGTTACGTTGAACGCCGCCCCCTCTACCATGACCTGGACCGGTACCGGAAGTAACGGAACCGGAAGCTGGTTTGATCCTGCCAACTGGGGTGGATGTGGAATACCTACCTGCGGTATCAATGCTTTAGTACCGGTTGTAGGTTCCGGTCACTACCCCAATATTGGTGTAGATGCAACCTACAATGCAAACGAAAATCCTGCAACCTGTCAGACCATTACCATTAACAGTGGAGCCTCCATCAACTTCAGCGATGCGAAATCCGAACTGGATGTCTGCGGTAATTTTTTTCATAACGGAACCGTTACCATGAGTGCTGTAGGTAAGATCGTCTTCCTAGGCACAGTAGCGCAGAATTACTCAAGAGCCAATACCGGATCTGGTGATTTGTTTAGTGTGGTACTAAACAATACCGCAGCCACTCCCCGGCTCAATATTCTGGATGGTGCCGGCAACGCAGACCTGAATATTGCACCTACCGGATCGTTTTCGTTTGTCAACGGGTGCGTAGCTACCCAGAACACCCGAACCCTTTGCATGAAGAATACTGACACAGTTAGTTTGAGCGGTTACGGATCAAGTAACTATGTAATTGGAAATCTGAGAAGGTATCTTACTTATTCCAATATAAACGGAGGGGGTTCTGTTGGGGGGTATAATTTCCCTGTGGGTAACTCCACTTCTTATCAGTTATTTTATATCCTTTTCGAAAATCTGGCCACACTCAATTACCTGACCGTATCATTTGACAACCCGGCCAATGCTACCGGTTCAGGATTGCCCCTATCCGGCTGTGACGGACTTGGAAACTACACCTCTATTCTGAATAACGGAGGACCCAGTGTTGGTACAGGAGCGGCCAACGGAGGTGTCTGGACCGTGCTGCCTGACAGTTATACAAACTCTGCAACTTGCTCTTATCGGGTACAACTACACGGCACAAATTACAACCCGGCTCCTACCATTGCCAATGTCTCTCACCTGAAACGAAATTCATTCTGCCCGGGCGCCTGGACCTGCGATGGTGGGTACAATGCCAGCACCCTTACCGGCAACGTGATCAATACCGATAGGGACAACCATACCGGCTTTTCTCAGTTTGCCATCGCCCTCAGTTCGGCCGCGTTGCCAATTGGCTTGAATGTGTTTGAGGCGGCTTGCGTTAGCAACAAGGTAAATGTTTCCTGGGTTTCGGGTTCAGAAACAAATAATGCTTATTATACCGTGGAAAGAAGCTGCGAAGGAACTTCATCTTTCAATGCAATCGGAAAGGTAAACGGAGCGGGGAACAGCTCCACTCCTACTCAATATATTTTTGTTGACACTGAATTCCCGGGAGGAACCTGTTACTACCGGTTGAAACAAACCGATTTTGATGGATTAACTCATACTTTCAAAACCATCGCGGTCAATTGCAAAGACACCTACCAGTTTGAGTTTGTGAATGTGTTTCCTAACCCGACAGCGGATGAAGTGAATCTTTATTTCAACAGTGATAAAGACAATATGGTATCTCTGACAGTTACCGATGAACTCGGTCAGGAACTTTTGAATAAGATAATTTCTGCTACCACTGGATTAAACCAGTCAATACTGGATCTCCGATCTTTCAGTAACGCGGTTTATTTTGTGCGGATTTCAAATGGAACACAAACTTTTGTTAGAAAAGTATCGAAACAAAAATAATAACAGGATATAAAGGAATTAATATTAAGCCTTCTTTAAATATAAAGTCCGTGAGAAAAAAGCATCCATATCTTCCTTTTGTAACTGGAAAAATAATAGCCCTGATAGGTCTATTGTTCTTCCAGGATTTCTCCAGCAACGCCCAAATAAATGGCAATGGAGGGAGCACCCCTGCCGCCATTTCACCTAAGCGGGCCCAGCCATCTCCATACAGAGGGATACCTCCAATCCAACTTAACTCAGAGTGCGCTGCTGGAGCCAGTAGTATTTGCTGTGAACACATCACCAACGTAACCATAAGTACAATTAACAATAATTCAGGAACTGAAGCCGGAGGGTATGTTGATTATACCGGAAGTATTTCCACCACCCTTACTGCAGGACAAACATATCCCATCTCCATTACCACTTCTGCCGATGTGAGCAGTGACTATATTGAACTTTGGGTGGACTGGAATCAAAACAATAGTTTCGGGGATGCCGGAGAGCTTATCTTCAATTACAATTCCGGTACCACCGCAACCTATTCTACATCAATTACGGTTCCTGCGGGCGCCACAACAGGGAATTGTGTAATGCGAATATGTTTCTACGATCATAACTTTACACGTCCAAGTGCCGCAGGGTGTGGTACTAGTATTGGTTACGGGGAATTTGAAGACTATTACCTAAATGTCCAGCCCGGTCTTAGCCCACCTGCATCCTGTACCCCTTCCATTACAAACACTTTCGCCGAATATATTTCGAACGTAAGCATTACCGGAGATGGAGGTACTAATATTAACAATTCCACCGGATCTAATGGCTATACGGATTATACCACCCTAAAAGCCACCGTTTCTACTGGACTTACTTACACTCTTGTCGTAACCAATGGAAGTGGGTATACCACGGATGGTTGTGACGTTTGGATTGACTGGAATGAGAATGGTGCGTTTGCCGCCGGCAGTGAGACGATTGCCTATCTTACTCCTTCCGGAACAGGCGCAGGAGGATCTGTTGGTCCTTATACCTGGACATTCACCGTCCCAGCTGGGGCCACCATCGGTGATTGCAGGATGAGAGTTGCCATTACAGATAAACATACTTCCTCCGGATATTCAGAATTAAGCTCCATCGGATGTGGCACAGCTACATATGGAGAAGTGGAAGATTATGCGCTTCATGTGGTGAGTGGATGTAGCGCCCCCACAACTCAAGCAACTAACGTTACCTTTTCAAGCGTGCAATGCAGCCAGATGACTGTAGGCTGGACTAACGGCAACGGAGCCAACCGCATTGTTGTCATTAGCCCGGCTACCCTTTCAAGCAATCCAGTAAGCGGAACCAATTATACTGCTAATACAACCTATGCCAGCGGTACGGCTATTGGAAACGGATATGTGGTATACAATGGTAATGGAGCAACGAGTGTGACTGTTACCGGTCTGACCTCTGGAACAACTTATTATGCCCAGGTCTTTGAATACAATTGTGCAAACTGGAATTACTTTACTCCTACTGCAACCAACAACCCATTAAGCCAACCGACTAGCTCCTCTGCATCAACTGCTGTTGCCGGCCCCAATCAATTTATTTGCGGAACAACTGCAACCATGGCTGCAACTGCTCCAGGTTCGGGAACCGGAACCTGGACCGTACTTAATGGGGCGGGGACAATCACCTCTGTGAATAGTGCTACGTCCACTATAACTGCCATTCCAGCAACTTCTTATGTAACTTTGAGATGGACTGTCAGCGGCGTTGGATGCCCTAGTTCTTCCACTTCAGATGTAGTCGTCTATACCCAATAAACCGAAAAAACTAGTAACCCCTATCCGGGGTTAGATCATTCTGTTCGTCACATCCCCCTATTTTGTAACTTTATGCCGGTTCTTAGTCAATTTAATCCGCCAAAGAACGGGAGCCTAATTGGCTTAGAACCCTAAATACCGACATTCGAGAACTTTAAACCAATGTTCCGTCGGTGTACCTTTTAATTCATCGGGATGAAACGTTTCTGTCTGTCTGTCTTTGTAGTTTTACTTTCTCTCTCCTCTATCCGGGCCGGTGAAATTCAGGCCCTGCTTAAATACTGCACCTTCTCCACCCCGGATAATAATCCCTATGTGGAAACCTATATTTCCATTAACGGAAGTACGGTGGTATTTAAGAAAAACACCCATGGTAAAATGCAGGCATCGGTAGAAATCGGCCTTGCTTTCAGCCAGGGATCGGAAATAAAAGGATTTAAAAAGTATGTCCTCAACAGCCCCGAAATAAGCGATTCTGCCCTCTCCCCTTTCTTCATCGATCAGCAACGTTTTCACCTGCCCAACGGAGACTACCTACTGGAACTATCAGTACTGGATAAAAACAAACCGGGTGCCAAAGCCGTAACCTGGAAAGAACCCATACACCTCAACCATTCACCTGAGGCGATCAACCTAAGCGGAATTGAACTGATCGAATCCTATAAAGCCGACTCTGTTCCCGGCCCCTTGAACAAAAACGGCTATTCCCTCACTCCTTATATCGCAAACACCTATCCACAGAACATGGATAAACTGAGGTTTTACACGGAAGTTTACCATGCCGACAAGTCTATGCCTGCCGATGAAAAATACATCATTCTGTACTACGTGGAAACATTTGACAACGCCCTTAAAATGGAGGAGTTCGGCGGACATCAGAAAGTCCTGGCCCGTCCGGCCAGTGTTGTACTGAGTGAAATTGCCATTGGCAAACTCCCCAGCGGAAGCTACAACCTGGTTGTGGAAGTGCATGACAAAAACAACCAGATCCTGTCTTTCCAAAAAATTTATTTCCAGCGTATCAACCCGGTCAAGATTGATCCTGCCATCGCCTCCGCCGACATTGCCAATACTTTTGTTTCCAGGTTCCACAGCACGGACTCTCTGGCAGATTATATACGTTCCACCAAGGCACTCTCCAACGACATGGAATACAATCTGGCCGAGAACGACATCAAAACAAAAGACCTGAAGGTGTTGCAGAGGCGATTACTTATCTTTTGGTCGGTGCGGTATCCCTCCAATCCGGAAGCTGCATTTGAAAGATACAATGAACAGGTAATCGCGGTCAACCGTACCTATGGCACCCAGCTGATAAAGGGATATAATACCGATCGGGGCCGCGTATATCTTCAATATGGACAACCCAGCGCACGATCCGTGGCCGACAAGGAACCCAGCGCCTACCCGTATGAAATATGGACCTATTACAAACTGCCGGACGGACAGGCAAATAAAAAATTCGTTTTCTATAACCCCGATCTGGTTTCCAACAATTACCAGCTCATTCATTCCGATGCCAGAGGGGAGATTTACGATGTTAACTGGAATATGAAAATCCATTCCCGGAACGTACAAACCGGTAACTTTGACGATACCACGGCACCTGACCACTTTGGAGGAAATGCTGCAGAAGATTTCGACCATCCTAAATAACCCGTTTATCTAATCCCAGAGCACCTCCCAAGCCTGCTGTATGCCAACAAAAACAACCGCTGTAGTGATCCTGAACTGGAATGGAAAAGAATTGCTTTCCCGCTTCCTTCCCGGAATTGTGGCTTACAGCGGAGAGGCCTTGATCATTGTGGCCGACAATGCTTCTACCGACGACTCTGTTGTTTTTCTTCAGGAACACTACCCTGCCGTACGTGTTATTCAAAACGAGGTGAACGGAGGTTTTGCCAAAGGCTATAACGATGCGCTGAAAGAAGTAGATGCCGACTATTATGTACTTCTTAACTCAGATGTGGAAGTAACCCCGGGATGGATCGAACCGCTTAACCGCCTGATGGAGAGCGATGCCTCCATTGCCGCCTGTCAGCCCAGGATAAGGGATCAGAAAAACCGTTCACGTTTTGAGTATGCCGGTGCAGCCGGAGGGTATATAGACAAGTTCGGATATCCCTTCTGCAGGGGAAGGATCTTTAACACTTACGAGGAAGATCACCAACAGTATTCCGATACAAGGGAGATCTTCTGGGCAACCGGTGCATGCCTCCTGGTGCGCGCCGATGCCTATCACCGTCAGAATGGACTGGACGAAGATTTCTTTGCGCACATGGAAGAAATAGACCTTTGCTGGAGACTCAAAAACGAGGGCTTAAAGGTGATGTACTGCGCCGACTCCACCGTCTTTCACGTAGGAGGAGGAACCCTTTCCAAGCTCAGTCCAAGAAAAACCTATCTGAACTTCCGGAATAACCTCATCCTGCTCTGCAAGAATCATGCTCCGGGTTTTTTCTTTTTGAAATTATTCGTGAGGATGGCTTTGGACGGAGTAGCAGGAATCAAATTTCTTCTTTCGGGTGATGTCATGCACTTTATCGCTGTACTCCGGGCACATGCCAGTTTCTACCGTACTCTTCCACACACTCTTCGCAAACGTAGGACCCTTCGAAAAGGGATACACTCCTACTCCACTTCGGCCATATACAGAGGGAGTATTGTCTTCGATTATTTCATCCGGGGGAAGAAAAAATTCTCGGACCTGGATGAAGGTCAATTTTAATCCTCTTTTGCCCTTACTACTTACTATCCACGTAATTATCTTTGGACTCCTTTGGGCTAAAGCCCGAAATGTTTTGTCCAATCAAACCACGACCTAAAGGTCGTGACAATTAACACTAATAATTTAATCAGGAGATCAATCTGCCTCTTTAAAATGTCATCCGACATTCTGAAACAGCCCACTTTTTCAGCTTCTGCACAAAAGCGCTGACCTGCTCCGCCGGCCACACCGGATTCGTTTGTCCATCATTAAACCTATTCCACATTCCCATCAGAAACAAGGCACGCAAGGCTCCGAAGAGAGCTATCAGCTCCCGTTCTTCCTTACTTAAGGGAATTATGCTCTTGTATCCTTCATAGAAGGATTGCAGCATCTCAGGTGTTTTCCCCTGATGATCATACCAGGTATAGGCTCCCAGGTCATACAGCAAGGGACCTCTGCCTGCAAAATCGAAATCGATGAAACAGACCTTGCCTGCATCCTGGAAATAAAAATTCTCCGATTGTAAATCACCATGGCAGATCCCCGATCTTAGTTTTATTCCACCCAGCCTTTCTTCAGTTTGTTTCCGGAGCAAGTCCAGAAAACGAAGATCTTCGGGATAAGCTGCCAGGGAATGATCCACTGAGGACCTGACATAATCGAATAGACCGGAGCATGAATAATCCCATGTAAGCGGCCCGGGATCGTATGATTGCAGCAGCTGATGTATGCTTCCCAATGAAACTCCTGCTTCCCTGCACTGCAAGACATCGGGCTTGCGACAAACGACCCCTTCGGCATAACTAAACAATACAGCATATCTTATACCCTCAGGGGATGGAATGGGGTGAACGTACACATCCTCTTTGCCGGAAATGGGAACAGACACGGCTTGCCCGTTTTTATTCAGATAGAGCAGCAGCTTTATTTCAGAACGGATCGATTCGAGGGAACGCCTTCCGGTTCGGTAGATACGCAGGATGAATTTGGTTTCCCGGGATTTGATCTGATAGGTATCGTTGAATCCTCTTTTGAGGTAAACTATCTCCACATCCTTCATTCCAAAAGCAGAGTTAAGCAGAGAGACAAATGCTTCCGGGTGAAAGGTGGAATAAGCGGTGGGAAATGACATACCCGATCAGGAATGGGTTTCTGTGAAATGAATCCCAAGCGATTCCAGTTCTTTCATAACCGGCTCGTAAATTTCCTTTGTCGTAGGAATACACACTCCAGGGGTTCTGATCTTTCCATCCAATATAAGACCGGCGGCGATGGCTACAGGTAAGCCTACCGTTTTGGCCATAGCGGTATAGGTCTGATCCTCTCCCTTTACGACAAGAGAGGAAGTGATCAGGTGCACTGGTGAATTGGGGGTTTTTGATTCCCGGTATTCAAATTGGTGCTGCATCACTATCATATCCTTGTCCTCTTTCTGCAGTTTCCATTTTTCTTCAAGCAGCTGCTGAAGGATCATGGCCGGAGAAGCATTGGTAAGGCCTATGATTTGATCATTCACTATCTCCAGCCAGTCGAATCTGGAGATGGAACCCTCTCCAAGGTCTGTCCCCATAAAGCGTATCAGCCTGTCCCGGAGGGTTCCTGGTCCTGCGGGAAGAAAGGCTTCCAGAAGTTCGCGGTAGGTAAGTTTTTCCGAATCCTGAATGTGATAGAAGTCGTCCGTTAGTCCAAGCTTCACAAAAATATTCCAGGCATTGCAATAACCGGGCATACGAAGTGTGCCCCGGAGCATAGTAGGGATATTTTCCAGACGGTAAGGTTTACGGTAAGAAAGAGAATCCCTGTTGGCATAGGCTTCAAACATTCCATAGCCCTCCACTCTCAGTTCCTCGGTTTGCAGGAAGAGTCTGTTGTAAGGTATGTACCGGTAAGTACCTTCGGATATGTATTGGGCAGTTCCCTGTCCCGCCAGAATCACGTTCCGGGGATTCCAGGAGAATTTATAACCCCAGGGGTTGTCGTTATTCTCCGGAGCAACCAGACCTCCGCAGTAGGAACGAAAAGAAATGAACTCCCCTCCCTGTTCATGAATACGGTCTATGACCTGCATGGCACTCATGTGATCTATTCCGGGATCCAGTCCCGACTCATTGAGAAGTACAACTCCTGCCTTCTTGGCCTGTTCATTCAAAGCCCCGATTTCTTTCGAAACGTAAGAAGCTGTTACCAGATGTTTGCGGAGGCGAACGCAGTCTTCCGCCACCTCCAAATGCATGGATGCAGGAAGCATGGAGATGACCAGGTCAGAATTCCCGATTTCCTTCTCTCTCTGTGAGACATCCCGAATGTCCAACGCGATTGCCCGTGAGGATGGATGGCCTTTGATTTTCTCTTCAGCCAAAGCTAGAGAAACATCCCCAACGGTGATTTTCCACTTGCGGTCACCTGCATGGTGGAGCAGATACTGAATAAGAGAAGAGGCCGAACGCCCTGCGCCGATCACCAGAATGTGTTTCATACTTCACCAATTTGAGAGCGAAAATAGGGTCTTTTTTACATTATATTTGCCAATGGACAAAAAGATCCTTGTTTTCACAGGCATATCAGGTGCTCTCGTGGTTGGGTTAGGAGCTATAGGAGCTCATACTTTACGGGAGCAGTTTCATTTAGGAGAGAAATACCTTTCCACGTATGAAACAGCCGTCAGATATCAGCTCTTTCATACACTGGCCTTGTTTGTAATGAGTATCTGGCTTTTTCAGTTCCCTTCCCGTCTGGGTAATATCATTGCCTTACTCTTTATGTCCGGCATAGTCTTGTTTTCAGGTTCCCTCTATTTCCTGGCCTTAAGACCCCTGATGGGTTTTACTGACGACCAGATGAGAGGGATTGGAATTATCACACCCTTCGGTGGACTGGCCTTTATCCTCGCCTGGGTACTCCTTATTTTTTACGCTTTAAAACTCAAACGATGAATGCAGCTTATGAAATATACAGGGAACTGCTCCGGAAACTGGCCGATGTGCAGTATGCGATGGGAGTGCTGAACTGGGACCAGGAAACCTACATGCCACCAGCCGGAGCCGAACTGAGGGCACAGCAAATATCGACCCTGAGCGGAATTGCCCATAATATGTCTACCTCTGCCGAACTGGAGGAAATACTCCTGAAACTGGAAAAAGATCCAAGTCTGGAAGAGAAGGAAAAAAGAAACATTGTCCAATCCCTCAAAAATCTGAGGCTTAATAAAAAGTACAGCCAGGCTTTTGTGGAAACCATGAGCATGGCCGTTTCAGAAGCCTTTACTGCCTGGCAAAAGGCCAAGGAAGCAAACAACTTCTCACTCTATGCCCCTGCCCTGGAGAAACTCATTCGCCTGAAACGGGAGGAATGTACCCTGGCAGGCTATACCGGGCATCCTTATGACGCTCTGCTTGACCAATATGAACCCGGTGCAAAAACAGCCGACCTGGTAGTCTTGTTCTCCGATGTCAGGTCTCAGCTCGTTGAATTTGTTCGTCGCATCGCTGCCTGCCCTCAGAACCCCGACGAGTTTATGTACCTCCATTACCCTAAATCCAAACAATGGGATTTTGGAATAGAGCTGTTGAAACAGATGGGGTATGATTTTGATGCGGGAAGGCAGGATATTTCCAGTCACCCTTTTACCACCAACTTCGGATCCCGGGATGTCAGGGTTACGACCAGGATTTCTGAAAACAACCTCAACGAAATGATTTGGAGTTGTATTCATGAAGGAGGACATGCCTTGTACGAACAGGGACTTCCTTTTTCCGAATACGGGCTCCCTTCGGGTGAGTATATTTCCCTGGGCATACATGAATCCCAATCACGCTTGTGGGAGAATAATGTAGGACGAAACCTGCCTTACTGGAAACACAATTTCCCAAAGCTCCAGGCCGTGTTTCCTGAAAATCTGAAAGGTGTTACTCCTATCGATTTTTTCAAAGCCATCAACAAGGTTCATCCTTCCCTTATTCGTACCAATGCCGATGAGCTGACCTACCATTTTCACATCCTCATACGTTTCGAAATTGAAAAAGCCCTGATTGAGGGAAGCATTGAAGTGAAGGATCTTCCCTCCTTATGGAACAGCAAATACAAAGAGTACTTAGGTCTGGACGTTCCGTCAGATTCCAAAGGGGTACTTCAGGATATACACTGGAGCCACGGAAGCCTGGGGTACTTTCCAACCTATTCTCTGGGAAGCTTCTATGCAGCACAGTTTTATGCCAAGGCCAAAGCCGAGATTCCTTCCCTGGAAATGGAAATTGAAAAAGGAAATCTGAAGCCTCTCCTGGATTGGCTCAGGCTAAAAATTCATGCATTAGGAAAATTTTATACTGCTGAAGATCTGTGTATTAACATATGTGGAGAGAAACTCAACTTTAAGTATTTCATGGATTATGCCAAGGCTAAATATGGGGGACTTTATCCGCTGTGAAGCCGAAGACATCTTTTTATGAGGATAGTCCAAAAGGGGAATATAGTTTTCAACAAGCCCTGGCATTTTATTTCTTCAAATTCCTGAAAATCAATCGAAACAGGGATTAGTATCAGAAATGGTAAGTTTACAAGAGTCCTGTCAGAAGGAAAATGAGCTCCGCAAGGGGCTTTTTTCGTAAATTCGCACTTTATTTTCCAAGCCAAACCTAACCTGTTCTTAACTAAAAATTAGAAAAAAATGAATGAATATGGTCTGAAAGCCAAAGATGCAACCGTAGCCTCCCTCGGGCTTAAAAACGTATCTGCAGCTTACTGGAATCTGAATCCATCTGAATTAGTAGAAGAAACCATTATCCTGGGTCAGGGAGTGTTGAGCGACAGCGGGGCACTTGCTATTGACACGGGTGAATTTACAGGCAGGTCGCCAAAGGATAAATTCATTGTTTGTGACGAAAAAACCAAGGATTCCGTATGGTGGGGTGATGTCAATTATAAATTCGATCCTGCCAAATTTGATATTCTGTATAACCGCGTCACCGCCTATCTGAGTGGAAAAGACATCTATGTACGCGATACCTATGCCTGTGCCGACCCTAAATACCGTCTGAATGTTCGCGTGGTAACCGAATACCCCTGGTCCAACCTTTTTGCCAACAACCTTTTCCTCAGGCCTACTAAGGAAGAAACCCTGCATTTTGCGGCGGAGTGGACCATCATCTGCGCTCCCGGCTTTAATGCCGATCCAGAGATTGACGGAACCCGCCAGCACAACTTTGCCATCCTGAACATGACCCGTAAGGTGATCCTGATCGGTGGAACCGGATATACCGGCGAAATCAAGAAAGGTATCTTCTCTCTTCTCAACTATATCCTTCCCCATGAAAAAGGGGTTCTATCCATGCACTGCTCTGCAAACATCGGCAAAGACGGAGATACTGCCATCTTCTTCGGACTTTCGGGAACAGGCAAAACAACCCTGAGCGCCGACCCGAACAGGGGATTGATCGGTGATGACGAACACGGCTGGTCCGACACCGGAATCTTCAATTTTGAAGGCGGTTGCTATGCCAAATGCGTAGACCTGAGCAAGGAGAAAGAACCGGAAATATTTGAAGCCGTTAAGTTCGGAGCCCTGCTCGAAAACATCAACTTCTGCGACGGAGGCACCACGGTTGACTATACCAACATCTCCAAAACCGAGAACACCCGGGTAGCCTACCCCATTAACCATATTTCCAACGCGGTTGAACCTTCTGTAGGAGGCATCCCCCGCAACATCTTCTTCCTTACCTGCGACGCTTATGGAGTACTTCCTCCTATTTCCAAGCTTACTGCCGGTCAGGCCATGTACCATTTCATTTCGGGTTATACAGCCAAGGTGGCTGGTACGGAAGTGGGAGTGACGGAACCTACCCTTACTTTCAGCGCCTGTTTCGGAAAGGTATTCCTGCCCCTTCACCCGACCAAATACGCAGAACTGCTGGGTGAGAAACTAAAGAAGAACAAGGTAAACGTATGGCTTGTAAATACCGGCTGGTCGGGAGGAGCTTACGGTGAAGGAAAGCGCATGAAGCTTTCTTATACCCGTTCCATGATCACCGCCGCCCTGAACGGAAGCCTGGAAAAGGTAAAGTTTGAAACCTTGCCTGTATTCGGATTGTCGGTTCCTACCGCCTGTCCCGATGTACCTGCCGAAATCCTGAACCCAAGAAATACCTGGAAAAACAAGGATGCTTACGACATGAAGGCCCAGCAACTGGCTTCTTCATTCGTAAAGAACTTTGAGCAATATGCCAAGGCTGCCAATGAAGAGATTCTGGCGGCTGCGCCTAAGGTGGCGGAGAGGGTTTAATCCGGCCCTTAGACTCCTCTCAGCGACCGGATGGCTTACTGGTTCCTGAGCGGAGCCGAAGGCATCATTCAGAACCAAGACAACTGAGTCTTGGTTCTTTTTTTATCCTTAATCGGATAACTATCATCTCCAGAAAGACAATTAATTCCATTAAGTAAGCTTAATTTTCAATCAAGGCTGAAGATTATTCCTAAAGGGATAGATATAAATCCTTAAGGAAAAGTATATATTCCTCGAGACAAACTTAAAAACCCTATTGGAAAGTAGATTTTTCTTAACGGAAAGACATTTTTTTCAAGAGGATAATATCTATTCCCTTTAGGAAAAAAGATTATTCCTAAAGGAATTCTTATATTCCTTTAAGAAAATTTAAAATTCATATAGGAAATAAAATTATTCCTAAAGGATCTTAGATAATTCCTTTAGGAAAGTTTAAAATCCATAGAGGAAATCAAATTATTCCTAATGGATAATATCACATCCCTTTAGGAAAGTTTAAAATCCATAGAGGAAATCAAATTATTCCTAATGGATAATACCCAATCCCTTTATCGGAGAGGAGGTAATTATTCGAGTAAAATAGTTGATTATTAGAGGATTGACTAAATACAGGGTGATAAACCAACTCGCCGCATGCAGATTCTTCGCCCAGCCGCACAACCCGACGATTTGTTCAGAATGACACACGTGGAGGCCTTGGTTCTAATTCAATACTTCCAAAGTTCCAGCAACCGCTTCTCAAAACGTTCCTTCGGAAGGAAGTTCTGTTCCAGTTCTGGGGAAAAAGGAATGGGGGTATCGAGACTTGCAACCCTAACCACCGGAGCATCCAGGTTCTCGAAACATTTTTCGCTGATGGTGGCGGCAATCTCTCCTCCTATTCCACCCAGGAGGGTGTCTTCGTGGAGGACGAGCACTTTGCCGGTCTTGTTGACAGAGTTTAAGACAGCGTCCATATCCAGGGGGGAAAGTGTTCTTAAATCAAGCAAATCTGCTGATATATCTTTATGTTTATCAAGTACTTCAATGGCCCAATGTAAACCAAAACCGTAGGTGATAATACTCAGGTCATTGCCTTCCCTTACCAGGTTTGCTTTGCCGAATTCTATGGTATAATACCCGTCCGGTACATCCTGGGCATAACTCCGGTAAAGGGCTTTGTGCTCAAAGAACATGACCGGGTTGGGATCCTCGAAGGCGGAAAGCAGGAGTCCTTTGGCATCTTTTGGAAAGGCAGGATAAGCAATCTTAAGACCGGGGGTATGGAAGAACCAGGCTTCGTTGGACTGGGAATGGAAAGGCCCTGCAGCCACACCGGCACCTGTAGGCATTCGAACCACCACATCGGCATTTTGTCCCCAGCGCCAGTGACTCTTGGCCAGGTTATTCACAATCTGGGTCATGCCCTCCGTTACAAAGTCGGCGAATTGCATCTCCACCATGGCTTTATAGCCCTTGATACTGAGACCTAATCCGGCACCCAGTATAGCTGACTCGCACAAAGGGGTGTTCCGGACCCGTTCCTTGCCAAACTCTTTGACAAACCCATCGGTAATCTTAAAAGCTCCCCCATACTCCCCTATATCCTGTCCCATGAGGACAAGCTTCGGGTTCTTTTTCATGGCCAGACGCATGGCATCGGAAATGGCATCTATCATCCTCCGGGAGGTACAAGTTCCTTCCTCCCCGTTTTCTGATGGTTTAAAAGACTTATAGAGGTCGTTATACTCCCTTTCCGTATTCGGATGAACAATGTCTTCGGCATAGGCCAGTTCCAGTCCATTTTCAATCTCCTCTTTTATCCGGGCCCGGTATTCGTCTCTTACCTTCTCGCTCAGTACCCCTTCTTCCAAAAGGTAGCGTTCATAATTATGGAGGGGGTCCTTCTTGGCCCAAACCTCGAAGAGCTGTGCGGGAATGTATTTGGTACCGCTGGCTTCTTCATGCCCCCTCATCCGGAAAGTCATCAGCTCCAGCATAACGGGCCTGGGCTTGCGCCGGATGGATTCGGCCAGACGACGGACCGTATCATATACTTCCAGTATGTTGTTCCCATCCACCTGTACAGCCTCTATACCGTAACCGATGCCTTTGTCTATAAACTGTTTGCAGCGAAACTGCTCACTGGAAGGAGTTGACAGTCCGTATCCGTTGTTTTCTATGGCATAGATCACCGGCAGATCCCATACTGCAGCCGTGTTCAGTGATTCGTGAAAATCCCCCTCACTCGCTCCCCCATCTCCTGTATAAACCAGGGTTATCTTGGGTGCTTTATCAAGGAGGTTAGCCAGGGCTATTCCGTCGGCCACGCCCATCTGAGGTCCCAGGTGGGAGATCATCCCTACGATGTGATATTCGTTGGTACCGAAGTGGAAGGACCGGTCACGTCCTTTCGTAAACCCCGACATCTTACCCTGAAACTGGGCAAACAGGCGGTTAAAGGGAATGCCTCGGACAGTAAACACCCCCAGGTTACGGTGCATGGGAAGTATGTATTCATCTTTTTCGAGAGCCATGGCAGCCCCTACTGATCCAGCTTCCTGACCTATTCCGGAGAACCATTTGGAGATACGGCCTTGTCGTAAGAGTACCAGCATCTTTTCCTCAATCATACGGGGTTTTAGCAGTTCCAGGTACAAGGACAGGAGAAGTGAATCCGGGTAGGTCTTACGGTCGTATTTTATCGCGGTTTCGGAGGTAATCATTGGGTGAATAGGGTTTAAAAAGCTTGAGAGAACGGCGTAAAAATACTAACTTTGACAGAGAATAAAGGAAGGAACGTGCAGGAAATCATCATTTATATCATTTTCGGGGCTTCGGTGCTCTACATAGGCCGGAGGTCGTGGAAGGCATTGACGCGGAAGGACTGCGGAGGAGGATGCGCTTCCTGCGGAGGCATTGATGTGGATGCCATAGAAAAGAAGATAAGGGAAGAATCTGTCAAATAAAAAAAGGGAACGCAATCCGTTCCCTTTTTTATTTCATTGAAGAAATTATCAGCTTATTTCTTTTTGCCGCCTTTTTCTTCTTTGGCTGGCTTGATCAGCTTCTTAGCAACTGAATCTTCGTGAGCAGCCTTAGCAGCTTCTTCAGCAGCTTTCTTAGCGTCATCAGCTTTCTTAGCTTCAATAGCAGCAAGAGAATCCTGAACCATTTTAGCTTTTGCATTAACTTTTGCAACTGAATCAGCTAAATGTGTGGAATCGTCTGCATGTTTTTTAGCAACCTCAGCAGCGCTGGGTCCACATGCAACGATTGCAGTCATACCGGCAACTGCAACGATTGAGAGTAATTTTTTCATTTTCTGTTTTAAGTGTTAGTAGTTTAAACTGGTCGCAAATTTATAGGAATATTTGAATATCAAGCAAATTTGGTCTAAGTTTTTTCAACAAGGGATTGTTGAAAGCGGGTAAAAAAAAGAGCCCTGAAGTGATTTTTCATCTCCTTCAGGGCATTTTTTCTATAAATCGGGAATTGAAATTCCTTCAGCCGTTAAAGGCTAAGGGGATTATTTTCCTTTTTTATGGCCTTTTTCTTCTTTGGCTGGCTTGATCAGCTTCTTAGCAACTGAATCTTCGTGAGCAGCTTTAGCAGCTTCTTCAGCTTTAGCTTTTTCAGCTTCCATTTTAGCTTTGTCTGCTGCAGCAGCAGAGTCAGCCTTCGCCTTCATCATGGCGTTCATTTTTGATACGGAGTCAGCAGCATGGATTGAATCCTGCTTCATTTTCTCTGCTTTTTCTGCTGCACTTGGGCCGCAGGCAACGATTGCTGTCATACCTGCAACAGCAATGATTGAGAATAGATGTTTCATTTTTTTAAGTTGTTTTTGGTTAACCGGGCGCAAATGTATAGCAAATTATATTAACAACGAAAATTTTTTTATTCTCGCATTAACCGTAATTTTGCCGGAATGTTCACTGGGAGCGGGTTCGGCGCACTTATCCGCTTCACAAAAAAAAAAATTATCCATGAAGAATTCAGGCCTCTTCCAGCGTAGTTCCTTGCTTTTGCTCGTTTTCTTCATCATCTCTTCATGTGCCAAGGAGGATACAACACCTCCTGTTCTCATCCTCATTAATGGAAACAATGTGATCCAACCCTTGCCTCCTGTTAAAGGCGGAGGAGTATGGAAAGACCCCGGATATACCGCCAACGACAACAAAGACGGAAATATATTCAATCATGTGCATGTATTCGGAACAGTTGACCCCAATACCAAAGGTGTCTATTCCCTCACCTACTCTGTTAAAGATGCTGCAGGCAACGTCAGCACTCAAACCCGTAAAGTAACCATATACAACGATGCCGATTCCCTTAACGGTACCTACTCCGTAATCGACTCTACCATCAGCCCCACAGTCGCCACCACCCAGTACGCCGTCAATCTTACTTCCGATCTGTATACCGACAGCCTCGTGCACTTTGACAGGTTTGCCGGTCTGAACAACGACAGCACTGTTACCGGAGTACTGAATTACTTCAAGAAAACCCTGGTTGTCAAGTCCCAGACAGTCACCTTCTATCCGGTTATCGTTACCAGCCCCGAGACTCATACCTTTGCCGGTACAGGGACCGACTCCGTAGGCTTGCAAGTACCTACTGTCATACATTTTACCTTTACCGACCTGAACGCAGGCACTGGAATCACCAGCACCCACCATACACGGTGGACTAAATAATCCCTGTTCCTGTCTTTAACCGATCACACAACCCTTGCTAAACTACAAGCCACACATTACCCGCTTGCTTAAACGCCTGGGGTTGGTCCTCCTGCTCTATACGCTTTGCAGGTATTTCTTTTATCTCTTTAACAGAAAGCATTTTCCTGAAACGGGCTTAGGGGAACTGATCTGGCTTCACATTTCGGGTCTGCGTTTTGATATCAGCGCAGTGTGTATTCTCAACCTTCCGTTTATTCTCCTTTCCATTCTTCCCTTTCCGTTCCTTGCAAAAAAAGGATACCAGGGGTTACTGAAAGTCTTTTTCTGCCTGGTAAACTCGGTGGGACTTGCATTCAATTGCATTGACATGGGATATTACCCATTTACTTTCCGCCGGCTAGGCTGGGACTTTTTTGGTACGATCCTGCATTCCTCCAACGTTGCCAGTCCCTGGAGTTACCTGAGAGGTTATTGGTATATCGTGCTCATTTTTGCCTTCCTCGTATGGCTTCTCCTTTACGCAGTAAGAAAACTGGACCAAAAACAAAGCCTGACACCGCCTTCTTACTCGGGACAGGCAGCCTGGCTTTATCATCTGCTCTTCTTCGCCCTTCTCACGGGAGGAGCAGTGTTGGGAATAAGGGGTGGATGGCAACTCGTACCCATCAGCAACGCTTCAGCAGGAGAATATTCCGATGCCAGGTACTCCCCGATTGTCCTCAACTCGGTATTTAGTATTGCTAATACCTTCGGAAAAAAAGGATTGCCTTCTGTAAAATACCTTCCTGAAAACGAAAGGCAACAACTCTTCAACCCTATTCAGGCTTCGGGTAAAAACAGGTTTACCGGTAAAACCAACGTGGTCATCATTATCCTGGAGAGCTTTTCCAAAGAATTTACGGCTCTTAGCAATCAAAAAAGCATCACGCCTTTTCTTGACTCCCTGATGAGGGAAAGCTATGTTTTCACCCGTGCCTATGCCAATGGCAAGTCGTCGGCTGAGGGCATACCGGCTATACTGGCATCTGTTCCCTCTCTCACGCAGGAAGCCTATCCCTTTTCTATCTACTCCACTTCTGAAGTCACCAGCCTCCCTTCTCTTCTCAAGCCTCTTGGATATAACACTTCCTTCTTCCACGGGGGGACCAATGGAACGATGAACTTTGAGTCCTTCACCGGACTGGCTGGGTTCGATAAGTATTACGGACGTACAGAATATAACAACGAGGCCGATTACGATGGGAACTGGGGCATATGGGATGAACCCTTTCTTCAGTATTTTGCACATAAACTGGGTGAGACCAAAGAACCCTTTTTCTCCAGCGTCTTCACCCTGAGCTCACACGACCCCTTTCGCATACCGGAAAAATACGAGAATCTCTTCCCCCACAGTCCACGCACCATTGACCCCTGTATAGAGTATGCCGATTTCTCCCTGCGCCGCTTTTTCGAAACAGTGAAACATGCTCCCTGGTTTTCTCACACCCTGTTTGTTCTCACTCCGGATCATACCGCCTACTCCGATGATGCGTATTGGGACAACCCCGTGGGTCGGTATTCCATTCCCATCTTTTTTTACACACCAGACGGAAGTCTCAAAGGAACCGACACCACTCTGATGCAACAGATAGATATTCTTCCTACCTTACTCTCCTTATTGGGTTATGAAAAACCTTATTTTTCATTTGGCAGAAATGCATTTGACCGGAGCCAGGAACACTTTGCCGTTAATTTCAGGCAAGACCTCTATCAATTGTACGAGAAGGATTACCTGCTTCAGTACGATGGACAAAAGACAAAAGGGTTTTATAAGCTGAAGCCTGACAGCATGTTGCAGCACAACCTCTCCGCACATCCCGGAGAAGAGCAACGGAGGATGGAAAAATTCCTTCAGGCATTTCTTCAAACATACCAGCAGAGTCTGGCAAACAATAAAATGGTTCTAAAAAAAACACAATGAGCAGAAAAAAATCCACCCAGAGCGGTTTGGTTTATTCCACCGACAAAGACCTTGAAATAACACCTCCCGCAACACCCGGAGAGGACGACCTGACACTCTCTCCCCAGCAACAGGACCTGAGAGTTTATCTGGATCGAATGCCCGCCGGTAAAATGCTTACACGCATAACCGGTTTTATAGGACAAAAAGAAGACCTGGAAAAACTTGGCAAGCTGCTTAAACACAGCTGCGGAGTTGGAGGAAGCGTGAAGGATGGCAATATACTGGTGCAAGGCGACAAGCGCGACCGGGTGCTGGAGGTGCTGCTGAAGACCGGTTACAGAGGCAAGAAGGCTGGGGGGTAATGGAGATTGTGCCTTCGGTGCCTTCGGCTCCGCTCAGGCACCGGTACTTCGACTCCGATAGGTGACCGATAGGTGGGTGAGCGGAGCCGAACCCACCGAAGGCCTGACTAATAAACCGCCTTTTTCTCCAGCAACCCCATATAAAGTTCCTCATAAAGTGGCAGCACCTTATGAATATCAAATTTCTTTGCCTGCTCATATGCCCCTGCTTTAAACTTTGCAAGCGTGGCATCATCACTCAGAATGTGGAGTGCATTCGCAGCCATCTCATCCACATCTCCAACGTTACTTAAGAATCCGGTTTTGCCGTGAATATTTACTTCCGGCAGTCCACCGGTATTGGTGGAGATAACCGGAATGCCTGCGGCCATGGCCTCCAGTGCCGCTAATCCAAAGCTTTCCGTTTCAGAGGGAAGCAGGAAGAGGTCAGAGATAGACAAAACCTGTTCGGGGCTTGTCATTTTACCTAAAGAGCGTATATCGTTGCAGGTATCCAGTTCCCGGCAGAGCCGTTCTACATTGGTTCTTTCCGGTCCGTCCCCTACCAGGATTAGTTTTACAGGCAGCTTTTGTCTTACTTTCTCAAAGACACGAAGCACATCCTCCACCCTTTTTACCTTTCGAAAGTTGGAAACGTGAATAAGAATTTTTTCACCGTCAGGAGCGTAGATGTTACGGGTACAGGCATGAGGTTTGCTTTTGTATTCTTCGAGGTTAATGAAATTTGGGATGACCTTAATCTCTCTCGTAACTGAAAAATGCCGGAAGGTATCCTGACGAAGACTTTCCGAAACAGCCGTAACGGCATCGCTCTGATTGATGGCGAAGGTAATGACCGGTTCAAAAGAAGGGTCTCTGCCTACCAGTGTGATGTCTGTTCCGTGAAGGGTGGTGATATAAGGAATGTGAATGCCCTGGGAGGCCAATATCTGTTTGGCCATATAGGCAGCAGAAGCATGAGGGATGGCGTAATGAACATGGAGCAAATCCAGCTTTTCGTGTTTTACCACATCCACCAGCTTGCTGGAGAGAACAAGTTCATAAGGTTGAAAGTCGAACAAAGGATAATCCGAAACGGAAACCTCATGATAGAAGATTCGTTCGGAGAAATGATCCAGCCTTACCGGCTGACTATAGGTGATAAAATGCACTTCATGCCCTTTCTGAGCCAGGGCCATTCCAAGCTCTGTGGCAACCACACCGCTACCTCCAAAGGTAGGGTAACAGACGATTCCGATTTTCATTGTAAGTCCTGAATTTGATCAGGCAAAGGTAGTGATTTGAAGAGAGAAATTGGTTCTATTTAGCGCTGCCCAGCGACTCATTAATCACCCTCAATATAGCCGTACGCGTCCCCTGCTTGAGCAGCCTGTTATCTTCCGCGTCGGGGTAAACGCGGTTGGAAAGGAAGACGTAAACCAGTCCGCTTGCCGGATCAGCCCAGGTAATGGTACCGGTGAAGCCCTGGTGACCATAGCTAAGGTAGGAAACGCAATCGCAAACAGGACTGTCTTTCTTAGGATCGGTTTCAGGCTTGTCAAAACCAGCACCTCTTCTGTTGCCGACACAGTACTGGCATTTGGTAAAATCATTGACTGTGGCCGAATCCAGGTAGCGCACTCCTCCGTAGGTTCCTTTGTTTAAATACAGCTGCATGAGTACGGCCACATCGTTGGCATCGGAAAACAAACCGGCATGTCCTCCCACGCCTCCCAGCATGGCAGCACCTTGGTCATGCACATCGCCCTGGATTTGCTGCTTACGGAATTTCAGATCGTATTCGGTGGGGATCAGTCGGTCCAGATCAAACCTGTTTCGGGGCAGATATCCCAGGGTGGGAAGGCCAAGTGGTTTATAAAACACGCTGTCCATAAACACATTCAGGCCTTCCTTCTTCTTATTTTCAACTATTCTCTTGATGAAATAATAACCCAGATCGCTGTAGTTGAACTTACCCCTTGTTCCCATGGGTGAGCGTATCAATTGTTGATACATGGTGTCGGGCCAGGATTTACGGATATAAAGCCTGTCTGCCACCCGCAATGGAAAAGTATCACTGCGTGTCTTGCTGTATATTCCTGGTTTGTACTCCCCTTTTTCCACAGTCCTCATCCAAAAAGGAATCCAGGGTTCCAATCCCGCCTGATGGGCCATCATCTCCCGGATGACAATTTCCTGTTTGTTGGTTCCCTTCAGTTCAGGAAGGTGTTCGGTAAGCCTGTCATCGAGTCTCACGCTCTTCTCATCCACCAGCTTCATCAGTGCCGGAGTGGAAGAAAGTATTTTTGTTACAGATGCCAGGTCGTAGAGATCGTCGTTTTTAACTTTTATCTTTTTCCCATAGGTATGGTATCCGAAAGACTTTCTGTAAATCACCTTCCCGTCCTTGGCCACCAGCACCTGACATCCGGGGTAAGCCTTGTTCCGTATACCCTTTAAGGCGATGGTATCTATCTGACGCAGCTTCCTGGAGTCTATCCCCACCTCTTCCGGAATGGTATACTTCAGGCGTATAGCAGGGCCTGTAGACAGTCCCGTACCGGCCTTGAATTTCTCCGATACGCTCACGGGTATTTTGCCCAGAGCCGGTATGGCTCCAAAGATGAGTTCTGCAGAAGAATATTGGGTGTAAACCGACCATTCGTATGAAAGCACCACCGCTTCGGCTTTTTCCGGTTCCTTGAAGAGGCTGAGTAAATAAGGGTTGGCAAACACATCCACAATCACGTGTTTCCCCTTCATGGAACAAATGGTATCTGTCAGGTGACGGATAAGGTCGGTAAGGCCGAAATCTTTTTTAGGGTTGTTGTTCGTATTGTTGATACAGAGTATAAGCGTGTTGTATTTTTCCAGTTTTTTGAGCAGACTGTCGCCCACCGCATCTTTGGCATCTTTATCGATGCCGAAATGAGGTACGGTTGAATAATTCGACAACATGCATTCAAAGGTCGAAGCGGTCTGGTAGCCCAGTGAAACGGATGCAATGGAGAGTGTATCGAGGCGCTGAAGGGGAAGCAGGGAATGCTCATTTTTAAGCAAAGTCATGGATGCATCAGCCAGCTTACGATTCAGCAGCTCGGCACGGGTATTGTTGAGTTCTTCTATAAGTTTCTTTGTTTTGATCTTTTCCAGTTTATTCAGTCCGCACCAGTATTTGGCAGAAAGTATTTTTTTACACCTCCCGTCAATTTCTTCCTGAGTGATGAGTCCCTGGTCTATGGCTTTTTTTATTTCCCGGATGGCCACCGGCACATCTTCGGAAAACAGAAGCACGTCGTTTCCTGCTAACAAGGCTTTGAGGTCTACGATCCCCGGCTCAAAAAATTTAGATACCCCTTTCATGTTCAGTGCATCGGTAAACACCAGTCCCTTAAAACCCAGGGAGTCTTTCAGCAGGTCTGTAACCACCTTTTTGGAAAGTGTAGAGGCTGTATTCTTGGTACTATCGTAACAGGGTATGAACAGGTGAGCAACCATGATGCTACCTAACCCCTGACGGATAAGTTCCCGAAAAGGAAAAAGTTCGAGGGTATCCATGCGCATGACGCATTGGTTGATGATGGGGAGTGTTTTATGTGAATCGCTGTCCGTATCTCCATGCCCGGGGAAGTGTTTGGCATTGGCCATCACTCCGGCATCCTGCATGCCTTTCATATACATGGCAGCCTTCCGGGCTACATTGTATTTGTTCTCTCCGAAGGAACGGTTACTGATAACCGGGTTATTGGGATTATTATTGATATCGGCCACAGGGGCCAGGTTAACCTGTATTCCCATTCGTTTGCATTCCCAGGCAATTTCCTTTCCCATCTGGTAGATCAGAGAATCATCCTGAATAGCTCCCAGAGTCATCTGACGGGGAAACTGAACGGTGCTGTCGAGTCTCATGGCCAGTCCCCATTCCCCGTCAATCGAAACAAGCAGAGGCACTTCCGACAATTCCTGATAAGCATTGGTCAGGTTAGCTTCGCGAACAGGTCCTCCTTGAAAGAAGATTAGTCCTCCTATCCCCTGGTTGGAGATCAACTTTTTAATTTCTGCAATATGGGCTTTGTCACTGTTTGAATAGGCGGCCACCATAAAGAGTTGTCCGATACGCTGGTCGGGAGTAAGGGTTTGAAATACGGAATCTACCCAATGAGCACCATCGGTTTTGAGGTATGGGGGATCTTCTCCTTTTACTGGTCCAGAAACAAAAGCACAAAGAAGTGCAAGAACGAAAGAAACCAATAAAAGTTTAAATAATCGCATAGAGGAGTATTGAACAGTTAAAATTATTCAGAATAGAAAGGGGAATCTCCTCGGCGAGAGACACTTATTAACAGGGGTTGGTTTAAACAGGGTATTTTCGAAATGGAAACAACTCTTGTTGAATGAATAATTGCCACGAGCTTTAGGTCGTGGATAAAATGACCAACCAGGTCCGGCTTTAGCCAAAATCAACACCGGAATGAGGGAGGTCGTCCGATAACAGGCCGATTTTGGGGCTAAAGCCAAGATCCAAATGCATACTTATTCCACGACCTGAAGGTCGTGGCAACTGAATGTGCCGGCAATTATTAACGGCAAAAAAATAGTACCTTTGATTTTCCCCATAAAAGCGGGAAAAGAACAGAAATTATGCCCGATATTATCCGGCTCTTACCCGATTCCGTCGCCAACCAGATTGCAGCAGGAGAAGTTGTACAGCGACCTGCTTCAGCCGTGAAAGAATTGTTGGAAAATGCCATTGATGCCAAGGCTACTGTGATACGCCTGGTGGTTAAAGATTCGGGCAAAACCCTCCTCCAGGTAATCGACAACGGTACAGGAATGAGTGGAACGGATGCACGAATGAGCTTTGAGCGGCATGCCACCTCCAAAATCCGTACTGCGGACGACCTGTTCTCGATTACCACCAAAGGTTTCCGGGGCGAAGCCCTGGCATCCATAGCGGCCATAGCCCAGGTAGAGATGAAATCCCGCATGGAGTCTTCGGAACTGGGTACCCTGCTGAGGATTGAAGGGGGAGAAATCAAGGTGCAGGAAGACTGTAGCACTCCGGCGGGGACCAGTATATCCGTCAAAAATCTATTCTTCAATGTTCCGGCCAGAAGAAATTTCCTCAAGTCCGAAGCCGTTGAGTTCCGACACATCATTGATGAGTTTGAGCGGGTAGCCATAGCCCATCCCGATGTGGCTTTTTCCCTTCACCACAACAATACAGAAGTTTTTAATCTTCCTAAATCCAATTTACGCCAGCGCCTGGTGGCTCTTTTCGGAAATCCTTATAACAGCCGCCTTGTTCCCCTGGAAGAGCATACCAATATCCTGGTGATGAGCGGGTTTATCGGTAAACCTGAATTTGCCAAACGCAGCCGGGGAGAACAGTTCTTCTTCCTCAACCGCCGTTTTATCCGTAACACCTACCTGCACCATGCGGTGCAATCTGCTTACAGTGAACTACTGCCCAAAGATACCTTTCCTTCTTATTTCATTTTTCTGGAAGTGGATCCGCGAACGGTGGATGTAAATATTCATCCTACCAAAACAGAGGTAAAGTTTGAAGACGAACGGTCTGTCTATGCACTGCTCCGTTCGGCTGTGAAAAAATCGCTTGGACAAAACAACATTTCCCCTTCCCTCGATTTTGAACAGGAGATGGGAATAGAAATTCCAATGAGGCCTGCAGGTGATTTTGCAAGTCCTCCTCAGATAACGGTAGACAAATCATACAATCCGTTTACCGTTGGGAACAAAGACAAAAAAGCTCCGGAAGGAGATTTTCTGAAGAACATGAGCTGGGATAAAAATTATTCCAGGCACAGTTATAACCAATTGGAACTGCTGAGGGCAGAGGAAGAAAAAGAGAAGGAGAAACAGAAAGAGAAAGAGGAAAATGAAGATGAGCAACAAACTCTGAATACGGAATGGGACCCGGAAGCGGGAGCCAAGCCGGGGCAAAAGCCTTATCAATTACATAACCGTTACATCCTGGCCCATCTCAAAACCGGATTTGTGTTGATTGATCAGCAGGGAGCACATGAGCGTATCCTGTATGAGCGTTTTCTGGAGATATTGAAGGAAAAGAAGAATTTTTCACAAAAGAAATTATTTCCTGAAACCCTTGAACTCAGTCAGGGTGACATGGTATGTATCAAAGCCCTGCTTCCAGAACTGAACGCTTTGGGTTTCGAAATCACTGAGTTCGGCACGAATACCATTGCTGTAAGCGGAGTACCGGCAGAATTAACGGAAGTGGATACCGCACAAATGCTGGAAGGGTTGATAGAAGATTATAAAAACCATCAGAGCCAGTTCCGCCTCAACCCGGCCGATGCCATCGCCCGTAATATGGCTAAGAAGGCCGGCATACGAAGCGGGAAATCCCTTTCGGAACAGGAGATGATGATGATTACTGATCAGCTCTTTGCCTGTTCCATGCCCTACTCTACTCCCGATGGCAAGCCGGCGGTACTTACATACAGCCTCGAAGAGCTGGACAGAAGATTCAAGAAATAAGCATAATTTTTAATTCGCACGACTTTGAGTTATCAGCAGCAGTACAGGCCTTCCCGATTCGGATTCTTACCTCCCGTAGTTAAGAACATTCTCATCATCAATGTCATTATGTATCTGGCATTACTCGCTTTTGAAAAAAAGTACCAGATCGATTTGAATGATTTGTTGGGGTTGCACTATTTCACCTCACCCAAGTTCCGCTGGTATCAGGTGATTACGCATATGTTCATGCATATGAATTTTGCCCATATCGCATTTAACATGTATGCCGTATGGATGTTCGGCACTTCGCTTGAAAAGTTCTGGGGACCTAAACGCTTCATCATCTTCTATCTGTTTGCCGGGCTTGGTGCAGGGTTTCTTCATACCTGCTTCACCGGTTATCAGCTTCATGCTTTTGACTCAGTCATTGCAAATCCCGATCCGGAGAGCTATTATAAACTAATGAGCAAGTATCTGGATCCTGCACAGCTGCATGATTTTTATCTTTATTGGAAGAGCAATCCCTCTTCCGCCAGTGCAATCACCACAGCTATTTCAGATTTAAGCCATGTGCAGGAAAGCGTAATGGCCAACTCCTGCGCAGTTGGTGCTTCCGGAGCTCTGTTCGGCATTCTTCTTGCCTTCGGCATGATATTTCCGAATACGGAGTTGATGCTCATCTTTTTTCCAATTCCCATCAAAGCCAAATATTTTGTCATGCTGTATGGGGCAGTAGAACTTTTCTCCGGGGTTTCACAGATTCGCGGTGACAATATCGCCCACTTCGCCCACCTGGGAGGCATGCTCTTCGGCTTCATCCTCATCAAAATCTGGCAAAAGAACCGCACTCACTTCTATTAATAACTTATTCAGTTTTGTACCATGTCTATAATAGCTGATATCAAAAACACCTTCCGTCTCCAGCACAACGGCTTAAACCGGCTGCTGGTGGTGAACGTGATTGTATTTATTGCCGCCAATCTGTGCAAAGGCATCCTGGGACTTGCCGGACGTTCATTTGCACCGATAGATGTGAATATGGCCCTGGCTTCTGACTTTTCTTTTTTTGCAGAACACTTCTGGACCCTGTTTACCTATATGTTCTTTCACCTCGATTTCTTTCACATCTTCTTCAATATGCTCTGGCTGTATTCCATTGGCACGGTGTTTTCCGAGTTCCTTGGAAGTAAACGTCTGGTAGGAGTATATGTACTGGGTGGATTGGCCGGAGGGCTTCTCTTTGTTGCGATGGGAAACCTTCTTCCGGGCACACATGCCGGCGGTTTACTTCTGGGTGCTTCCGCAGGTGTAATGGCTATTGTTATTGCAGCTGCCGTTTATTCTCCAAACCTGGTGATGAATGTGTTCCTGATCGGACCGGTGAGACTGAAGTACATTGCCCTTGTCTGTTTTATACTCACCAGTCTCATTGACATTGACTCGACAAACACTGGGGGCAAGATTTCCCATATCGGCGGGGCTGCATTCGGACTCCTTTTTGCCTGGCAGTACCGCAAAGGCAATGACCTCACGAGAGGAATCACGGGCATGTTCGACTCTTTCTTACACCTTTTTTCGCGTCGTTCAAGAAAAGCTATCAAGGTGGCCTATAAAAGACCCATACCCGATGATGTATACAACGAGATTAAAGTAAATGAACAAAAAAGGGTAAACGAGATCCTGGATAAGATATCCAAAGCCGGTTACGACAGCCTGAGCAAGGAGGAAAAAGACTTCCTGTTCAATGCCAGCCGGAAAATGTAAGTCTACATGGAAGAAACAAAAGGTCCTGAAGTCATGCCCCTAACCCCTGCCCCGCCTCCGGCCCTTCCCAGGAAGCGTTCATTTTGGGGTGCACTGATTTTGTGGGTGAACTTCATTGCGATTGCCGGCCTCCTGTTTTCTTACCTGGCCCCATATATCAGTCCCCGTGTTTTCTGGCCATTGGCGTTCTTTGGTATCTCTTATCCGGTATGGCTGGGAGTTAATCTTGGGTTTGTGATCTACTGGCTGATTCGATGGAAGATGAAATTCTTATATTCCCTTACCGCCATACTTTTTGGACTCCATATGCTTAACGGATTTGTCCAGTTTAACCTGAAAAAAGCACCTCTAACCAGCAAACACCCGCTCAAGATCATGAGCTTTAATACCAAGCTCTTTGACCTCTACAACTGGTCACATAATTTAGAGACCAGAAGCAAGATATTCGACCTGCTCAAATCTGAATCGGCAGACATAGTTTGTATGCAGGAGTTCTACAATTCCGACAAAGGGCATTTCCGAAATCTCGATACCCTGGTTAAATTTCAAAAAGCGAAATACTCTCATGTCGAATACCAGGTAACCCTGAGAGGAACCGACCACTGGGGCATGGCCACCTTCAGCAGCTACCCTATCGTTAACAGGGGACATATCGATTTCAACACTTTCGGCAATAACAGTTGCATGTATACCGATATTCAGATAGACTCCGATACAATACGGGTATACAACGTACACCTTCAGAGCATGCACTTCAGTCACGACGATTACAAGTTCATGGAAGCGCTTATGGACATCAAAGATGTGACAGAACTGGAAGGATCCAGAAGCATCGTCAGAAGGCTGAAATGGGCTTTCAAACGCCGGGCCGGTCAAACAGACATTATACGGGAGCATATCAGGACCTGTCGCTACCCTGTAATTATCTGCGGCGACTTCAACGACACCCCGGCCTCTTATACCTATCATACCCTAAGCCAGGGCCTCCAGGATGCTTTTCTGGAAACAGGAAACGGTTTCGGAAGAACCTATTATGGCAAATTCCCCTCCTTCCGGATTGATTACATTCTGCATAGCAAACATATCAAGGCCTGGGACTTCCGGACTATCATTACGGATCTTTCCGATCATTATCCGATTACTTGTACGATAGGCGTTGGGGACTGATTACGATAAATACTTATTCAATGAATTGAAAGATTAAACCAAAACACCTTTACTACCGTCAAACAAAAACAAATCCACCAAATGAAAAATATCCTTCTCCGGGTAATTCTGGCAATCATGCCCCTATTCATTTTCTCTTCTACAAACAACGCACAATCTTTTAAAGAAGGCGATTTTGTAATTGATCTGGGCGCTAATTTCATGTATTACAATACCACTGCTTTCATGTATTACAATACCACTGCCCAGTCCAGCGCTTCTGGCTCTCCAGCCAAAACAGACAAAATGGCCGGAGGTGTTTACTCAGGAGGTTTGGAATATGGATTGTTTAACTGGCTTGGAGTAGGGATTAAAGTGAGGTATGACGATTACATCACCTCTAAGGATTCTATCACTCATCTTCGCCCAAGTGTTACGGGGTATGACGTGATTGCCAATGCCAACTTCCACTTTATTAAAACCGAACATCTCGATATCCCGATAGGCATCGGATATGGCTATTCGGGATTGAGCTACACCGTCCCTGCAGATACTTTGGCTCGTAACCTCAAAGGCAAGGGAGCCATCTTCGACGTGCATGTGGATCCAAGGATTTATTTCGGGAATCATTTCGGTATAAATTTCCACGTGGCTTATACCTATTTCGGCTACCCTCAGGTTATTTTCAACGACAACAAAAACGGCAACTCACCCAATACCACCAATCTTACTGCCACCGGATTAAACCTGGGAGTGGGACTTCAGTTCAAGTTCTGAACACTCCGTTTCACCGTTTATTGCGGTAAGTTCTTTTTAAGTATTTTTACCCCGTGGCAAAAGAAAACACTCCCCAACCTCATGACCCTTTTGCCGCTTTGCGTTTCCGGGAATTCAGCTTCTATGTCAGCGCCCGTTTCTTTCTGACTCTCGGCATTCAGATGCAAAGTGTTATTGTAGGATGGCAGGTATACAGCCTCACAAAAGATGTACTGATGCTCGGCTACAGTCAGCTTGCCGAGTTTCTTCCATTTCTGATCATTTCCTTTTTTTCCGGACACTTTGTAGATCTCAATAGCCGCAAGCGGGTGATCATACTATTTTCTGTTTGTCTCCTGCTGGTAACGGGATCGCTTGCCTGGTTCTCGACCGATGCTTCTGGCATGCTGCATCGTTTTGGCATTACACCCATTTTCTTTATGGTCGCCTGCTCGGGAGCGGTACGGGCCTTTCTGGGCCCGGCTTTTCCTGCCTGGCTTGCACAAATTATTCCCCGTACCCACTATACCAACGCTGCCACCTGGAACAGTACCTTCTGGCACGGAGGATTTATCCTGGGCAATGCAGTAGGAGGATTACTGTGTGTATTCGGGATGCCTCTGGCTTATTCAGTAGTGCTAGGAGTGATAACAATGTCTCTTGTTTTTGTTTCATTTATTGGAGACAAACCCCTTCCGGAGAAAGAAAAAGCAGAGTCCATCTGGGAGAGCCTGGGAGTTGGAATCCGCTTTGTGTTCAGCAATAAGATAATCCTGGGAGCCCTCTCACTCGACCTCTTTGCTGTTCTTTTCGGAGGCGCGGTGGCCATGCTTCCGGCTTTTGCCGACAAAATACTGCATGTGGGATCGTTCGAGTTCGGATGTCTCAAGGCTGCCCCTGCAGCCGGCGCAGTACTCACGGCCTTCCTTCTGGCTTATATTCCTTTGAAAAAAAATGCCGGAAAAACCCTTCTCTTCTCCATCACCGGGTTTGGGATAGCCACTATTTTATTCGCCATCTCCACCAATTTGTACCTGAGCCTCTTTCTGTTGTTGCTTACAGGTGCGTTTGACAATGTAAGCGTGGTGGTCCGGCACAGTATCCTTCAGCTGATGACACCCGATACCATGCGTGGCAGGGTATCTGCAGTAAACAATATTTTTATTGGTTCATCCAACGAACTTGGGGGGTTTGAGTCGGGTGTAACGGCCCGCCTCATGGGACTTGTTTCTTCAGTTGTGTTCGGAGGGGTAATGACACTTTTGGTAGTATTCACAACGGCACGGCTATCTCCTGCAATACGTAAATTAAACCTCAAAGAAATAGAATGATTTCCTTTCTATTCACTCCAACCTATACGCGCACTGCAAAGGATCGTGGGAAGGATAAGTGACCCTGGATCTCTGGCCACAATCAGGTTTTGATCGCCTAAGAGGCCTCCGGTTTTGTGTTCTGCCTGGGTTTCCACATATTGAAACCCGGCCTTCACAGAAAAATCAAAAACCATTCCGTACCTCTTAAGGCTTTGGTATCCAACTTCCACCCTCGCTCCGAAAGCATTGTGAAAGGTGAGATAGGTCTTGTCCTTTTTCTCATAAGAATTGAACATTCCTGTGGTGCTGTAATCAGGAATCATACCCGGCAAGGGGCTTTCCGCAAACTGATCGAAAATATCCGTTCCCATGTAATAGCCAGACGCAGGAAGCTTTCCGCTCGCGGAAGTGAAGGAGGAGGGCTCAGGGGATTTGGGCAGGCGTTTATGCCGGTGCAGGTAACGTCTCAATTCAAAGCCCATATTCGTCCCTTGATATTCGAATGCCAGATGTTCCTGTTTGGTGGTTTTGCGGTACATGGATACATGTTTCACCGCCCCTACTTTCCGTATGGGCACATACCCCCTTTTGGAGCTTCTTCTCAGATGCAGTCCCCGCTTACCTGAATTCATCTGACCCGGAGTCAGCAACTGAATACCGGAAGGAGGAATAAGCAAACCAGGCTTCAAAGTATTACCTACCTGCGCAGATGCCGCCCCGGAGAGCAGCAGACCCAAACATAAAAGGAGAACCCTGTTTTTCACTATCGTACTATTAAGCTGTATAAAGCTCGTATTATTTAACGAGAAAATTACTCATTTGTTGTTTAATAAATCATGATATAATTCATAAACAACCAATATTTTGCATCTGTTTCAGGCTCTTTTTCCTTAGTTGATCGAAAATAGACTACATTTATTCGCTAATCAACCCTTATCTCTAAAAACCCAAAAATCACCTTTATGAAAAAGAACCTACTCAAGCTTGTTTTAGGAATCACGCTTACCCTCTCCATGACCCAGTGTAAACCTTCCTTTGACTCTATGCTGAAAGCCGCAGCCAGCGAAGCCAGCAAAAGCTGTCCAATGATGATTGACAAGGAAACCCGGCTGGACAATGTGAGTGCCCTTCC
>Ga0207114_1054_pt1 | contig 35993 bp, 21 predicted proteins | sample Alteio_BWMinHeat_70_FD_153560 | JGI IMG/M metagenome (GOLD analysis project Ga0207114, IMG submission 153560) | Enriched cells from forest soil in Barre Woods Harvard Forest LTER site, Petersham, Massachusetts, United States -... | ecosystem: Environmental > Terrestrial > Soil > Temperate forest >... | reverse complement strand
GCCGCACGTTCCATGGCGCCGTTGTCGAGCAGACCCAGGGCTTTTCTTTTTTCCCGACCCAGAAAGATATTAGCGGCCAACCGGTGAGGTTTCTAGGCACGCGCGATGCCGAAAAAACCGGCATCAGCATTATTCACCAGGAGTTGAACCTGGTCGAGAACCTTTCGGCGGCCGCTAATATCTTTCTGGGTCGGGAAAAAAGAAAAGCCCTGGGTCTGCTCGACAACGGCGCCATGGAACGTGCGGCGGGCGCGCTGCTCGTGCAACTTGAATGCCACGTTCAACCCAGGCAATTGGTGCGCGAGCTGCGTGTCGGCGATCAGCAGCTGGTGGAGATCGCCAAAGCGCTGTCGTTAGAAACCAATATCCTCATCATGGATGAGCCGACCAGCGCCCTCACGGAAACCGAGGTGGCTCGCCTCTTTCGCGTCATCGATCGTTTGCGAAAGCAGGGTGTAACCGTCATTTACATTTCCCACAAATTGGATGAGGTTTTTCGCCTCGCTGACAGCATCACCGTGCTCCGGGACGGCAAGCTCGTACGCTCGTTGCTCCGATCGGAAACCACCCCGCGTCAAGTGACCCATCTGATGGTCGGGCGCGAGATCGAGGCAGTAGATCTGGGCGCCCCTCGCCAGCCGGGTGAGGTGGTTTTGGAGGTCGAGAATCTGTCGCTGCCCTGGCCCGGTCATGCGCGGGCGTGGCGGCTGCAGAACATCGGGTTTTCTCTTCGGCGCGGCGAGATTCTGGGGATTGCCGGCCTTATGGGCGCCGGCCGGACAGAACTCTTAGAATGTCTCTTTGGCGCCGGCCCGGAGCCGCCGCGCGGCTCGATCCGGCTCGAAGGCCGCTCGGTTCGATTCGAGCATCCGGCCGAAGCGATGGCAGCCGGTATCGCCCTAGTCACCGAGGATCGCAAGCGCCTGGGGCTGTTCGCTCACATGACCGTGGGCCAAAACATCACCATGTGCACGCTAGCCGAAGCGGCCCGCGCCGGAGTCGTCAACAATCGGCGCGAGCGCTCCTTGGCCGAGGGGATAGTTAGCAAGCTCAATGTTCGGACTTCCGGCATCGATGCCGCGGTCTCGAACCTGAGTGGCGGCAATCAGCAAAAAGCGATCATCGGCCGTTGGCTGCTGGTCAAACCGAAGGCCTTGCTCTTGGATGATCCGACTCGCGGAGTCGATGTCGGCGCCAAGGCAGAGTTGTATCGGCTGATGGATCAACTTTGCCGCGACGGCTTGGGCATTATCGTCACATCCAGCGAGCTGCCGGAACTCCTCACGCTATGCGATCGCATCTTGGTCCTGTGCGAGGGCCGGCTTACCGGCGAATTCAGCCGCCAGGAAGCGACCGAGCAGCGAATCATGGAAGCGGCAACGCAAAGAGAGTCAGTGGTCAGTAGTCCGTAGTCAGTAGCAACAGCCAGCAGTCAGGTGATTGTTCCAGTTGTGACAGACAACGAACCAGGGACAACGCACTACTGACTACGAACTACTGACTATTAGCTATTCAAACAGCCGGCTCACCGACTCGTTGAAGTGGATTCGCTTGATGGCGTCGGCCAGAAGAGGAGCGACGCTCAGCACCTTGATGTTGGGGAGGTGCTTGTTGGGCGGCAGGGGAATGCTGTCGGTGAGAATCAATTGCTTGAGGGGCGCGTCGCGGAGTCGTTCAACGGCCGGGCCGCACAGAACCCCGTGAGTGGCGCAGGCATAAATTTCTCGAGCGCCGGCCCGACGGGCCACGTTGGCCGCGCCCACCACGCTGCCGGCTGTCGAGATCATGTCGTCGAAGATGACCGCCACTTTTCCCTCGAGCGAGCTGCCAATCAAGTTTGCCTGCTGCGTCTCGGTAGCGCTGGAGCGGCGCTTATCGACAATGGCAATGGCGCCGCCCAGTTTTTTCTGATGAATGAGCGCTCGCTTGATGCTTCCCTCGTCCGGGCAGAGGACCACGAAGTCTTGCGGAGGGATGTTCATGGTGCGAATGTAATCGTTGATAACCGGGGCGGCATGCAGGTGATCGACCGGGATGTCAAAGAACCCTTGAATCTGGGCGGCGTGCAAGTCCAGGGCCAGCGTGCGGTCGGCGCCGGCCCGGGTCACCAAGTTGGCAACCAGCTTGGCTGTAATTGGCACTCGGCCCACATCCTTGCGGTCCTGGCGAGCGTAGCCATAGTAAGGCAGAACGGCGGTGAGCCGGGCGGCGCTGGCCCGCTTGAAGGCGTCCAACATGATGAGCAGCTCCATCAGGTTCTCGTTCACCGGCGGGCAGGTCGACTGCACGACAAACACGTCCCGGCCTCGAACGTCCTCGTCGATCCGCACCGAAATTTCGCCGTCGGGAAAATTGTCGAGAACGATTCGACCTAGGGTGTCTCCCAGATTGTTGGCAATGCGCTCCGCCAGAGCCCGGTTCGCGCGTCCGCTGAAAACCTTCAGTTTGTGATTGTTGCTCATCATGGTTGCGGCCTAGAGACAGCGGGAATGGCATTATGTAGGGTTCATGAAGGGATTGTCAACTCCCTAGTCGTTTAACCCGGAGCCAGCGGCGACGGTGATCTTACCGTCGCCGCTGGCTCCGGGTTAAACGCTGTATCAGCCCATAACGCCGTAAGAATACGGCGTTTTCACCGGGTCGTTTTCCGCGAACCGGCTCAGGCGGAGCGGGGAAATGTCGAGCGTCTTGGCTTTGCCGTCGACGACCAGCTCGGCCATCAGCTGGCCGACGATGGGAGACATTTTGAACCCATGGCCACTGAAGCCAACGGCGCAGTAAGCGCCTTCCAAGCCGGGAAGACGATCCAGGATGGGATGCCAATCGGGCGTAATGCCGTAGAGGGCCCCATAGCCGCCTCGGCCATAACCACCCTGCATCATCGGATAGCGGCCACTTAGGCGCTGGCGCACCTGGGGCAGCCAGGCGTTGTCCGCCGATTCGTTGTACTGGTCCGGATCGACTGGATCCTTCAGCTCTTCACCGGCAAGGCTGCCGGCGTGAATCATTTCACCATGAGTCGGCTTGAAATAGATGCCGTGGACGAAATCGCCGTAGACTGGTCCGCGCTGAGCAAAGTCTGGAGGACGACGAAAGAGGGCCACCTGCGTACGGCAGGCCTGGACCGGCAAGGGACACTCGACGCCGGCGCCCAAGCGCGCCGCCCAAGGACCGGTGGCCAGGATCAGAGTCTTGCAAACAAATCGTCCCTGATTGGTCTCGACGCCGGCGATTCGACCGCCCTCGTGTACGATCGATTGGACTTCGGCTCCTTCTCGAATGTCAGCGCCATACCGGCGAGCGGAGTCGGCGAAGGAGGCGACTACTTGAACCGCTTCGACATAACCAGCCTCGGCCTCAAAGACGGCCAATTCATCCTCGGCCAGCTTGGCATGAGGGTCGAGATTCGCCAAATCTTTGGCCGAGGTGGTGCGAACGTCGATGCTCAGCTCCCGCTGCAATTTCACGTTGGCTTCCAAGCCGGCCCGATCGCGCTGGTTGACAACGATGACCATGCCGGTGTGGGTGAAGACCGGCGGCCCGCCGACCAAATCATCGAAACGCTCGAAGACGCGAAGACTCTTTTGCGCCATGCTGGCGGTGAGGACGTTGGAATAATGCTGGCGAATGATGGCGCCGGACTTGCCGCTGGAGCCGGCGCCGAGGAAGGATTTCTCCAACAGGACGATCTTGCCAACCTTGCGCCGGGCCAGCGAGTGGGCGATGCTGGTGCCGATCACACCGCCGCCGACGATCAGGATGTCGCAGGTTTGAGACATGGGGATCAACTCAGCATCTAGCGAGCGCGAAACCGCAAGCGATGTCAGTTCGGTCATCGCAATAACCAATCGATGACTTTGTCGTCGGAGGCTTTTTCCGTTTGTAATTTCAGATGATCGTCGGCGCCGGCGGCTTTGTAGGCGTCTTTGATCCAATCATTGCGCGAAGAGGGCCGGACATTGTGCAAATACAATTCACCCGGCGCACACAGGGCGGCGAAGGACGACAGTCCGGCGTATTTCAGCGCGCCTGGCAGCATCATTTCGTCGCTAGTCGTTTTCACTTGGTCGAAATCGAACTGGTCGGCATCCACCGCGGTTCGGGCCACGGCATGGCCGGACAAGCCGCGCGCCAATAGGGCCCACGGCCCAGCTTTGCCGAATGCCACAAGGTGGATCGCTTTCACGTTCTGGCTCAGTTCCTTTGTCGCGGTCAGCACAGTAAGGATGTCGTGGGCGCGATTGGCCAACAAAGGCCGGTTGTAGCCAAACGTGTAACCGGCAAATTGCTGGTTAGGGCTGGGTAAACTCGCCGCCTTGAATTGTCCCGTCATGAAAACATCCGGGGCCATGATAGCCGCATTTCTATTCAATATTTGTTTGGCGGCCGGCACGAGAGCGCCGTGCTGAACCAAACTGGCTTTTCCGTCGGGAGAAATCCAGACAACCACCGTGCCATTAAATTCTCGAATGGAATTTACAAGAATTAGCGGAATCTGTTCTCCCGTATCTTTTCTTGTCAGCGTAAGCTTTGAGAAACGGGCCTGGTCTATTTCTTCTTTTCCTAGTAATTCTCCCATGACCCTCTCTCGTTCAGGCAACTTGTCGTGAACCATCGCGTGCAGCGAGGTGCCAACTACCCGCTGGAACTCCTTTAAGCTGCCGCCATCTTTGGGATGTAAGGATTCCAGCTGCTTCTCGGAAGCTTGTGTCAAGTATTTCCGCAAAGCTTCCGCGTCGGTCGCATCCTTGGGTCGGGGGTGCTGTTCGTCATAGACCGATAACTCGCGCGGAGGAACCGGCACAAATGGCTTCTCGACCACCGGCTCCGGTTGGCCGAGCTGTAAGTGTTTGTTGAACCAGTTGTACATCAGCTCCCGGCTGACCTGGTTGTAGTTGTGCTCGAACTGGGGAAAGCATTTGGCCATAACCCGATCTTCGGCGCCATAGAGTTTGTAGAGAGCTTTCAACTCCGTGAGACCTTTGGTTTCGATGTCGATTGTCCAATCGTGGGCGCCGGACATGCCGAGCGGCTTGGGGGCGAACAAGGCGGCCAGCTCGATGTTGCCCGTGTCTTGGCGAAGGTAAGAGCAGTTCTCGCAGATGCAGCCACCTTGCATCGCGGTCGAGACCATGACAGCCGGGAAAGCGGCCGCGGGACGGTCATCGATGGCGCAGAGGATAAACGTCTGCGTGCCACCGCCGCTGGCCCCGGTCACGCCGAGGCGCTTCGGATCGACATCCGGCAAGCTCGTCAGGAAATCCAAAGCCCGGATGCTGTTCCAAGCTTGCAATCCCATGAAGCTTTGCAGTCGCAATTCGGCTTCGGCATCGGTGAAGCCTTTCCTATGCTCGATCTGTTGGCTGTCAGCGTTGCCAACCATGTCGTAATGGAAGACCACGCAGCCCATTCGCGCTAACTGAGCGCAACGAGCTTGGAGGGGATAGCGGGCGCCTTCCATGGTTTTTTCCGCGCCGTTGGCAATTTCGGCTTGCGCCTCCTTTTCGCCGCGCTCAAAGAACCGGCCGTTGGGCCAGTGGCCGTGGGGGCTGAGAACGGCGGCGTGCCTCGTACCGGGAGGATCACTCCTCCCGCTCGCCTTGGGGCGGTAGAGATTGCCGCTGACGTAGTGGCCGGGATAGCTGGCGAAGAAGACTTTTTCGATGGTGTAGTCATCGCGGTCGATCTTGCCGTGGATGACGGGATTGAGCGGCGTCTTTTCCGGCATCGGCCACAGACCGAGGGCCACTTGCACTTGCTCGCGCAGCTCCTTGCGGCGCTTCTCCCATTCTTCTTTGGAAGCTGGCACCTTCATGGGAAAGTAGCCGTTGAGATCTTTGGGTTTGCCGAGCCGGCTATCTTTGGGAATCCCATCCAAGACTCGCGTCGGGTCTTTGTCATCCGCGCGAACGGAGATTATGAACCAGCCGGCAGCAAGAAGTGTCAGACAAACATTGGCGAGCATCCGGGAATTTGATGTCATGGCAGGTTTCCTTGGCGAGCGAATCCGGCGGACCGATGACGCTCAGCCTAAGGGCAGTGTCGGCCTTCGTCAACAGTCTGGCCGCCGCTTTCCTAAGTTATCTAACCCGCCACGGACTCGCACCGCTTGCGGTTGGCCGCGGTCTACTCCAATTGACACAATTTAACTGACGACTAGAATCCAATACTCACCGGCCCCATCCTTCTTTGATTCACCAAGACGAAAGTTGTAGAGCCGTGTCAGAAGATTCATTCGAGGCCAGCCGAGTCGACAAGCTGCGCCGGATTGAAGAGCTCGGTCTGGATCCGTGGGGCGGACGTTTTGACGGTCATCGGCCCATCGGCGAGATTCGCGCCTTGTCGCCGGAGCAGACGCCGCCGGCAAAAGTTCGGGCTGCCGGACGAATCGTCCAGCGCCGTATCCAGGGCAAGGTCCACTTCCTCGATATCCGCGATTGGACGGGCCGCATTCAGGTGTTTGTGGGCCAAAAGCAAGTGGGCGAGACCGGCTGGGCGCTCGCCCAAGCGCTGGACCTGGGCGATCTCTTGGGAGTGGACGGGAGTTTCGGCCGCACCAAAATGGGCGAGCTGACCATTTTCGCCGATGCCATCCACTTTCTGGGAAAATCGTTGGAGCCGCATCCCGACAAGTGGGCCGGCATGCAGGACATCGAGTATCGGCTCCGGCATCGATACCTGGACCTGACTTATAACCCGGACGTGCTGGACCGGGCTTTGAAGCGGGTTCGAATCCTCCGCTGCATTCGCAACTACTTGGACGAGCGTGGTTACATGGAGGTCGAGACGCCGACTTTGCATGCGGTGGCCGGCGGTGCCGCCGCTCGGCCGTTTGTCACGCATCACAACGCCCTGGACATCGACTTGTACCTCCGCATCGCTTTGGAGCTGCATCTCAAACGGCTGCTGGTCGGGGGCATTGAAAAGGTGTACGAAATCGGGCGGGTGTTTCGCAACGAAGGCATCAGCCCCCGGCACAACCCCGAGTTCACGATGCTGGAGTTGTACCAGGCCTATGGCGACTACGGCACCATGATGGAGCTGACCGAAGGGCTGATCGTGGCGGCGGTGAAATGTTTAGGTGGGGAGATGAAGGTGCCTTACGGAGAGAAGACGATCGACTTCACGCCACCTTGGAAGCGCGCGACCTACGCCGAGCTGTTCCATCAACATGTCGGCGTGGCTATGGACGATACGGAAGGTTGCCGGCGCATCGCCGAATCCATCGGCTTCCCGACCGCGGGAAAACATCCCGACGTGATTGTGCACCATCTGTTCGAGGAGAAAGTCGAGGAGCAACTGACCGGGCCGGTATTTGTTTACGACTATCCGGCGTCGCTATGCCCGCTGACCAAGCGAAAGCGAGATAACCCGGCCATCGCCGAGCGCTTCGAGCTGTATGTTCAGGGCATGGAACTGGCCAATGCCTACACCGAGCTGAACGATCCGGTCATGCAGGAGGCGACGTTTCGCCAGCAGTTGGCCGGACTGCCCGAGGAGGAATCGATGGCCAAGATGGACGCCGATTTTGTCCGAGCGCTGCGACACGGGATGCCTCCCGCCGGCGGACTGGGAATTGGCATCGACCGCCTGGTGATGTTGTTAACAAACACGGCGACGATCCGCGACGTCATTCTGTTTCCGTTGCTGCGTCCGGTGTAACCGATTGCGAGGGTGTTCATGCGTAGGGTGGGCCGAGTCTTCGAGGCCCACCGATAGTCTCTTGACATGGTGGGCCTCGAAGACTCGGCCCACCCTACGGGTTATTTATGTACAAAGTTCTCCTCTGCTGGCGGTATCTTCTCACCCGCTATCTGGCGCTGGCTTGCGTGGTCAGCGTCATGCTTGGCGTGGCGACCCTCATTGTCGTCAACAGCGTCATGAGCGGCTTCAGCACCAAGCTGCGCGCCCGGCTGCACGGGCTTCTCTCCGACATCGTCGTCGATGCCATGCCCTTCGACGGTTTTGCCGATCCAGAAATCCGCATGGCCCGCATTCGCAGCGATCCATTCCTCAACGACCGAATCGAGGCGATGACTTCCACGCTCGAAATCTTCGCCATGCTTCAGTTTCGCCTGCGAAATGGCGAGATGGTGCTGCGGCCGGTGCACCTGATCGGCATTGATCCGGAAGAGCGAGCCAAGATCGGCGGTTTTACCGAATATCTACAGGATCCGGAGAACCGGTTGCACCCGTCTTTCGAGCTGCGCGGAGAAGCTCTAAGGCGATACCAGTTCAACAATCCCGCCACGATTCCGGCCGTCCATCTGGTCCACGTCGATCCCGGTGAGCCACCGCCTCCGGAGGCGCCGCCCGAGGAAGAAACAAAGCCCGAAGGCATCATCCTCGGCCATGCCATCGCAAGTTTTCGCAAGAAAGGGATCAGCGCCGACGAGCCGGTGAAAGATATTTACGTTCTTGAGCGCGGTGATGAAGTCGTCATCACGACTGTCATGGGACCCAAGCTTGCTCCTGCTCCAGGACTTTTTGTGGTCACGGATTATTTCAAGTCGGAAATGAGCGAATACGACGGCAACTACGTGTTCGTGTCGAAAAAGAAGCTTCAAGAGCTGCGCGCCATGGACAACCGGGTCAGCAGCATCCAAATCAAGCTGAAGAACTACGATGAGGATGCCAAGGACGTGGTGAAACACTTGGAGGCGATTTTTCCCAGTCCTTATTTCAAGGTGCAAACCTGGGAGGATAAGCAAGGCCCGCTCCTGGCCGCCATATCGGTGGAGCGCGGCATCTTGAACGTGCTGCTATTCCTTATCGTGGGCGTCGCGGGATTCGGCATCCTGGCCATCTTCACGATGATTGTGGTGGAGAAGACTCGCGACATCGGCATCCTGAAAGCCCTGGGCGCTTCCAACGGCGGGGTGATGAAGATCTTCCTGGGTTATGGACTGCTCTTGGGCGTGGTTGGCGCATGTCTGGGTACGATTCTGGGATTGGCTCTGACCAACAATATCAACTGGCTGGAACACATTCTGGGCAAGCTGACCGGGCAGGATCTGTTCCCGCGGGACATTTATTATTTCGACAAGATTCCCACCGACGTTCAGCTTTGGGCCGTGGTGATGGTGAACTTCGGAGCGGTGGCGATTTCGGTGATCGCCAGCGTGCTGCCCGCCCTGCGGGCCGCTCTGCTGCACCCGGTGCGAGCGCTGCGATACGAGTAAGAACTCGCCACAAAGACACAAAGAGCGCAAAGAAGAAAAAACAAGAACAGGAGAAAACGGAGGAAACAGAAAGAGGAGTTCTGGTCTCTGTTCTCTTTGTTGCCTCCTGTTCAATTCTCTTCGTCAATCTCGCGGAGAAGCTATGAAGGATGATTGTCCGATGCTGACGGCGTGCGACTTGCACAAGACTTACCGCAAAAATGCGGATCAGGTGCGGGTGTTGCGGGGGCTCGATTTGGAAGTCGAGGCCGGCGAATTTGCCTGCGTGGTGGGGGCTTCCGGCTCGGGCAAGAGCACCATGTTGCACCTGTTGGGCACGCTCGATCGGCCCGACCAAGGGGAAATCCGCCTGGAGGGAGAGCGGATCGATAATTTGCCGTCAGAAAGACGCGACCGACTTCGCAACCAAACGTTTGGATTTATTTTTCAGTTCTATCATCTGCTGCCGGAGTTGAACACATTGGAGAACGTGCTGGTGCCGCACATGATCGCGCATTCGCTCTGGTCGTGGCTGGGAGAGCGGCGGGTATTACGTCGGCGGGCCCAGGAGCTGCTGGACCGGGTGGGGTTAGGCCATCGGTTGCGGCACCGGCCGCGAGAGCTTTCCGGGGGCGAGATGCAACGCGCTGCCATCGCCCGCGCCCTTGTCAACCATCCGCGCATTTTGCTGGCCGACGAGCCGACCGGCAATCTTGACGCCGCCAACGGCAAGGAAATCATCCGCCTCCTCCGCGACTTGAACCGGCAGGACGGCCTGACTATCATCATGGTGACGCACAATCTCGATCTCGTGGCCGGCACGGACCGCGTCGTCCGGCTCACGGAGGGTCAGGTCGAAGAAACGAATCCAAGCCCACGGATCGCAGCCCGGGGGCTTCGGCTGGCGGAGTGACACCGCGATGACAAAGGTCTACATCAACGGCAAGCTCTACGACAAGGCGGATGCCAAGATCAGCGTTTTCGATCACGGTTTGCTCTACGGCGACGGCGTCTTCGAAGGCATTCGGGTGTATGAAGGTAAGGTGTTTCGGCTGCGCGAGCACGTGGAACGGCTTTACGACAGCGCTCGCGGGATCAAGCTGGAAATTCCGATGAGCCGGGAGCAAATGGCCGAGGCCATCACCAGCACGGTTCAGGCCAACGCCAAGCGGAACGGCTATATCCGCGCCCTGGTCACGCGCGGGGCGGGCTATCTCGGTCTCGACCCCCGCAAAACCACGGACCCGCAAATCGTCATCATCGTCGACGACATCACCTTGTACCCGCCGGAACTTTACGAGAACGGCATGGAGATCGTTACGGTCTCGACCATTCGCAACCACCCGAACGCGCTCAGCCCGCGCATCAAGTCGCTGAATTACTTAAATAACATCATGGCCAAGATGGAAGCGATCCAGTCCGGCTGCCTTGAGGCGCTGATGCTCAATCACGAGGGCCATGTGGCGGAGTGCACGGGCGACAACATTTTCATCGTCAAGCGCGGCGTGCTCAAGACTCCGCCCACCGACGCCGGCATCCTCGAAGGCGTGACCCGCAACACTGTCCTCGACTTGGCCCGCGCCGCCAATATTCCCGTCCAGGAAACGGCACTGATGCGTCTGGACGTGCATACCGCCGACGAGTGCTTCCTCACCGGCACCGCCGCCGAGGTCATCCCTGTCGTCAAATGCGACGGGCGAACAATCGGCAACGGCAAGCCCGGACCCATCACTAAACAACTCCGCGAGCGGTTCCATCAAATCACCCGACAATAGTTCATAGGTGCTCGTAAACCAATTCAGCTGGTGATAAGTTCCTACTATGCGAGCGATCCTGCAGCGGGTCTCCGAGGCTCGAGTTCAGATTGACGGCGCGACTGTCGGCGAGATCGGCCGCGGCTTGCTCGTGCTTCTGGGTGTGACCAAGTCCGACACTGCGGAGCAGGCGCGCTGGCTGGCGGATAAGATTGTGTCGCTCCGGATTTTCAATGACGCGGATGGCAAGATGAACTTGGACGTGGCGGAAGTGGGCGGCGCCATTCTCGTGGTCAGCCAGTTCACGCTTTACGGCGATTGCAGCAAAGGACGCCGGCCGAGCTTTATCGACGCCGCTCCGCCGGAGACGGCCATTCCTCTATACGAGGAATTCATCAATGCCGTCAAGGCGCACGGACTTCCCACCGCGACCGGCCGATTTGGGGCCATGATGCAGGTTTCTCTGATCAACGATGGCCCGGTCACGCTAATCCTTGATAGCAAATAAATTGCCAGTCCTATCTTGCGATTGTCGACAGGGTACTAGATAATCGTTCCCCATACACGCTGCCGGGGGGACCGGGGACCCATCGAGTGCCATGAGGTCAATTATGATTTGGGACCAGTTATTCGCGAAGAAATCGCTGGAGACGTTGCACGCCGAAATGGAAGGAGAAAATCGGCTGCGCCGGATCCTGGGACCGATTAATCTGACGTCCCTGGGCATCGGGGCGATTATCGGGGCGGGTATCTTCGTGATGACCGGCAGAACCGCGGCGGCGGATGCTGGGCCGGCCGTCATTTTGTCGTACGTGGTGGCCGGCATCGGCTGCACCCTGGCAGCCTTATGTTACGCGGAATTCGCGAGTACGGTTCCCGTGGCCGGCAGCGCCTACACTTATGCCTACGCCACCTTAGGCGAGCTATTTGCCTGGATCATCGGTTGGGACTTAGTTTTGGAATACGCCATGGCCTGCGCCGTGGTGGCCTCGTCTTGGTCCAAATATCTCAATAAGTTACTCGAGCTGTTATCGAATAATGCCATCAGCGTTCCCGAAGTGATCGCTTCCGATCCATTTTCCGATCCGACCAAAGGGGCGTTGTTCAACCTGCCGGCGGTCGCCATCATGCTCTTGGTGACGATTGTCCTGGTCATCGGCATTCGCGAAAGCGCGACCACGAATGCCGTGCTGGTCATCACCAAGGTGGGGGTGGTGCTGTTTATCATCGTGGTTGGAATCTTCTTTGTCAAACCCGCGAACTGGACGACCGTGCCTGTGACCGAGCGGCTCATGCCGGAGGAAGTCCTCATCTCCAGTTCAGCGGAAGACGAAGTCAAAGACCGGATCAAAGATCAAATCAAAAGCGGAGAAAAGGTTTCGAAAAAGGAGAGAGAGGAACGAATCAAGAATCTCACGAATTGGGCGATGGCCACCTACAAGATCGAAAAGAAACGCGAGGAAGTGGCCAAGCAAACCCAACTGACGGAAGTGGAAGCGAAGGCTGCGCTCGACAAAACTCTGTCAAAGTACCAGGCCAACCTCCCCCAGACTGACGAAGAGAAGGCTCAAGTCAAGGCAGTCATGACCAGGGTTGCAAAAGATCTTCCCGACAAGAAATTGGAAAAGTGGGGCATCCTTGGTTTGCTGGGCCTGGACCATTGGCTGGGGAATATTGACAACTCGGTTCGCTCGCCTTTCGCTCCCTATGGGCTATCGGGGATCATGCTGGGGGCGGCCATCGTCTTCTTTGCTTACATCGGTTTCGACGCCATATCCACCCATTCGGAGGAAGCGAAACAACCGCAGCGGGACGTGCCGATCGGCATTCTTGCTTCTTTGGCCATTTGTACGGTTCTTTACATCCTGGTGGCCGCCGTGATTACAGGAATGGAGCCCTATCCCCAGATTGATCGGGACGCGGCCGTGGCCTCCGCTTTTGGCGACGCCGCCAAGGAAGCCAAAGGACAAGCGAGTTGGATGTTGACGGCTTCCGGCGTGCTCATCGCCATCGGGGGCCTGGCCGGAATGACCAGTGTCCTTCTCATTACCTTCTTGAGCCAGGCGCGGATTTTCCTGGCCATGGCCCGCGATCGCCTGCTGCCTCCAAGCATCTTCGCCGCCATTCATCCGAAGTTCCGCACTCCTCACATTTCGACGATGTTGACCGGGGCGATCATCTGCGTCGTCGCCGCGTTTACTCCTATCGTTGATCTAGAGAACATGGTGAACATCGGCACGTTGATGGCCTTTGTCATCGTATGCGCGGCGGTGTTGATCCTGCGCGTCAAACGGCCGGACGTTCATCGGCCCTTCCGCTGTCCGGCCGTCAAAATCCTGGCCCCGTTGGGAATTGTGGTGAACTTGACCATGATGCTGTTCTTGCCTCCGATCACCTGGCTTCGGCTTTTCGGTTGGCTGGCCGTCGGCCTGGTGATCTACTTCTCTTATGGCCTGTGGAACAGCACTCTCGGAAAAAGCATGAGAGGCTTGACCGTTCCGCCGGTGAATGTGCCGGCAGAGGCCAAGGTATGAGCACGGCTGTGAGTGGCGGTGGAAACTCGGCGACCGGTTCGGGGCATTTTCAACAGCGTCTGGGCTTGTTTGATTCCACGATGCTGGTGGCCGGGGCCATGATCGGCTCCGGCATTTTTATTGTGTCGGCGGAGATTGCCCGCGACCTCGGCTCGACCGGCTGGCTGCTGGCGGTCTGGGTCGTGACGGGGATCATTACGATCGCCGGCGCGCTCAGCTACGCGGAACTGGCGGCCATGATGCCACATGCCGGCGGGCAGTATGTATATCTCCGCGAAGCCTACAGTCCTTTGTGGGGATTCCTCTACGGCTGGACGCTGTTTCTAGCCATTCAAACGGGCACCATCGCGGCGGTCGGGGTTTCTTTTGCGAAGTATTTGGGTGTGCTAGTTCCGGAGCTGGGTACTAAGAAGGAAGCCGGCGCTTGGATCTTGCCGTTGTTTGGCGATTTCTACATTTCTGCCGGCCAGGGCGTGGCAGTGGTCGTCGTGGCATTCCTGACATTCCTTAATTGTCTCGGTGTGCAGGAAGGGAAATGGACGCAAAACATTTTCACAGTTGCCAAGACGCTAGCTTTGGCTTTGCTGATCGTTCTCGGTTTGACGGTGGCGGCCAATCCTAAAGCGATTGAGGCCAATACGGCCGACTTGTGGGGGGAGGCGACTCACACCGATCGCTTTTTCGAGATAACAAGAAGGGTTCAGAGCGTCCTTCCGGTCGGTGGGCTTATTGTTGTCTTGATGGTCGCGGGCGGCTCGATGGTCGGCTCGCTCTTCTCGGCGGACGCGTGGAATAACGTCACTTTCACTGCTGGCGAAGTGAAAAATCCACGGAGGAACTTGCCGCTGAGCCTGGCCCTGGGCACCGGTTTAGTCATCGTCCTTTACATTCTGGCCAACGTCGCTTACGTAGCCGCATTGCCGGTCCAGGGGAGCGAGAGTGCGTCCACAACTTTTGAGCGCGGAATCTCACATGCCCAAGACGACCGAGTCGCCACCGCTATCATGGAAGAGGTGTCGCCGAAGCTCGGCCTGGATCGTATCAGCTCGAATTTCGGGCCGAACTTTATGGCGGTGGCGATTATGGTGAGTACATTCGGCTGCGCCAACGGTTTGATTCTGGCAGGCGCTCGGCTCTATTACGCCATGGCCCGCGACGGTTTGTTCTTCAAGTCGGTGGGCCGGCTAAACGTGCACGGCGTGCCGGCCATCGGCCTGATTCTCCAAGGCATCTGGGCGGCGCTACTGACTTTTTCCGGCACGTATAGCCAACTGCTGGATTACGTCATCTTTGCCAACCTTCTGTTTTACGTTCTGACTGTAACCGGCCTGTTTATCCTTCGGCGCAAGCGGCCGGATGCGGAACGCCCCTATCGAGCGTTTGCCTATCCCGTCTTACCAGCGATTTATGTCGTCCTTTGTGCTGTGATTATGCTGGACCTGTTGGTGGTCAAGCCGCTTTACACCTGGCCGGGATTGATTATTGTGGTGACCGGTATTCCGGTTTATTTTCTCTGGCGGCGCAAAAGTCCGACCCTTCGAGATCAGCCTGCTGCCTGACGCATCACGAGATGGTTTATCAAAAGACAATCAACATTCCTATAATAACGCTTCAATCAAAGCCCCCGCCTTTGGTCTCGTCAGCATCGGAGGATCACTCATGGGCATGAAGGCTTGCTTCACCTGGACCTTACTCAGTGCGGTCGTAATCTTCGGGCTTCGACCTGGGGTGTGTGCCGCGGATGGGCCAAAGACTCATGAAGTACATCTAAACGGCCACGTCTTTACGCTGCCGGTGGGCTTCGAGATCGAGCTGGCGGCTGGGCCGCCGTTGGTCGATCGGCCGATCACGGCTGATTTCGACGAGCAGGGCCGGCTGTACGTGAGCGATTCTTCCGGCTCCAACGAAAAGGTAGAAGAGCAGCTCAAAAAAAAGCCCCACCGCATTCTGCGCCTGGAGGCGGAGAACGGGCATTTCGTTCGCCGCACGATCTTCGCCGACCACATGATGTTTCCGGAAGGCACCATGTGGTATGCCGGCTCGCTCTACGTAGCCGCTCCGCCCAGCATTTGGAAGCTGACGGACACCAAGGGGGACGGGGTTGCCGACCAGCGCGTCGAATGGTTCCAAGGCAAGACCTTGACGGGGTGCGCGAACGATTTGCATGGTCCGTATCTGGGCCCCGATGGTTGGATCTATTGGTGCAAGGGAGCGTTCGCCAAACAGACGTATGAACGGCCGGGCAAACCGCCGTTGGTGACGCGAGCGGCTCACATCTTTCGCTGCCGGCCTGATGGCACCGGGATTGAGCCCGTGATGACCGGCGGCATGGATAATCCGGTCGACGTGGTGTTCACACCGGGCGGTGAGCGATTCTTCACGACCACGTTCTTGCAACATCCCGGCGGCGGCAAGCGCGACGGCATCATTCATGCTGTCTACGGCGGCATTTATGGCAAAGATCATGACGTGATTTACGATCATCCCTGGACCGGCCCATCGCTCATGCCGGTGATGACCCACTTGGGCGCGGCCGCTCCTTGCGGCTTGACTCGATATGAATCGGGCGTCTTCGGGACGGAGTATCAGGACAATTTGTTTGCGTGTCTCTTCAACATGCACAAGGTGACCCGGCATGTCCTGATTCCGGATGGCGCCACCTTCAAGACCCAGGATTCCGACTTCTTAGTGTCCAACAACCTGGATTTTCATCCGACCGATATCCTCGAAGACGCTGATGGCAGTCTGCTAGTGGTTGACACCGGGGGTTGGTACAAGCTGTGCTGCCCCACTTCGCAACTGCACAAGCCGGATGTCTTGGGCGCGATTTACCGGATTCGCCGGAAGGGTATGCCGAAGATCGCGGACGATCCCCGCGGCTTGGGAATCGATTGGGCGAAGATGCCGACTCGCCACCTATATCTTCAATTGGCCCCCACCGCGCCGGCCCTGCGCCGCCGGGCAGCGGAAACCCTGATTTCGAGAGGCGCCGAGGCAGTCGAAATCATGGCGGACCAGAGAGCGGGATCCCTGCAGATTCGCCGCGACCAAGTTTGGGTGGCGACACGCATCGATCATGCTTCGGCTCGCGCTTTTGTCCGGAATAGTCTGCACGATGAGGACGACATCGTTCGGCAAGCGGCGATCAACTCGATCAGTCTCTGGCGTGATCGGGACGCGGTTCCCGAGTTGATCAATATCCTGAAGGGTGTGGTCAAGATCGGGCATGGGCCGAGAGTCGTAGCACCGGAGCGGTATGAACGTTCCCAAGCTTCGTTGGCAAATCGACGGGCGGCCGCGGAGGCCTTGGGCCGGATCGGTGATCCGGCCGCCATCCCTGATCTGCTGGCGGCGCTGGGCGAACCGAAAGATTCAAGATATTCCGACGCATCGGACCAGGTTCTCCAACATTCTTTGACTTACGCGCTCATCGAAATCGGCGATGCCAAGGCGCTGGCAGCAGGTTTGGACAGCCAGAATCTCCGCATTCGCCGCGCTGTCCTGGCGGCCATGGACCAGATCAAGGACAGCGGTCTGAATGCCGAGACGGTCTCCAAGAATCTGGATTCATCGGAGCCGGCCCTCAAGGAAACTGCCTGGTGGATCGCCAGCCGTCATCCGGAATGGGGCAACACGTTAGCCGAAGCGCTTCGGCAGCGATTGGACAGGTCCGAGACAGCGAAGGGGGAGCGCGATGAATTGATCCGCCTTCTGGCTCGGTTCGCTCGCGCGCCGGCCGTGCAGCAGTTTCTGGCTGAGCGCCTGCGCGACCCGAAAGCAACCCGCCAAATCCAGGAGGTCGTCTTTCGGGCCATGGCTCAGTCGGGTCTGAAGGAATCGCCGGCGGCTTGGACGGATGCGCTGACTCATGTGTTGACGAACGGTGATCGGGAGTTGTACGCCATGGCGGCGAGCACGGCGCGCTCCCTGCGCTTTCCCAAGCAGCGCCCCGAGGCTCTGATCAAGCAGTTGCTCCGTATCGCAGAAAATGGCGACATGCCCGCGGCGGTGCGTTTGGATGCTCTGGCGGCTGTGCCGGGCGGGCCTGCCCAAGTCGATGCTCCGTTGTTTGCCTTTCTGCGCTCCCAGCTCAACGGCGACTTGCCCGCTTCGCATCGCTCGCTCGCGGCCGATGTGCTGGCCCATGCCCACCTGACAACGGACCAGCTCGTGGAGTTGGCTCAGACGCTCAAAACCGTCGGGCCTCTGGAGTTAGATCGTTTACTGGAAGCGTTCGGCCAATCGCATGACGAAAAAGTCGGACAGGAGCTGGTGGCGGCGCTAAAGGCTTCATCGGCTCGGTCCAGCTTGCGAGCCGAACGCGTGAAGCCGATGTTGGCCAAATTCCCATCCTCGGTTCAAGCATCGGCGCAGGAATTGTACGCCGCGCTGGAGGCCGACAACGCACAGCAATACGCCAAGCTGGAGCAATTGCTGGCAAATGTGAAAAAAGGAGACATTCGCCGCGGTCAAGCGGTTTTCAACGGCACGAAAGCATCCTGTTCCGCGTGTCACGCCATCGGCTATCTCGGTGGCAACGTTGGACCGGATCTCACCAATATTGGCAAAATCCGCTCCGAACGCGACCTGCTGGAGTCTATTGTCTTTCCCAGCGCCAGCTTTGTCCGCAGCTATGAGCCGGTGCTTATCACCCTCAAGGATGGAAAGGCCCATAATGGCTTGATTCGCCAGGATGGACCGGACGAGATCCTGCTAGCCACGGGAATCAATCAAGAGGTGCGGATCGCGCGCAAGGATATCGAAGAAATCCAGCCAAGCAAAGTATCGATCATGCCCGCCGGCTTGGACCAACAGCTGAGCGGGCAAGAGTTGGCCGATCTGATTGCTTTTCTCAAGGCCTGCCTATGAAAATTACCCCCTCTTATATCGTTTCCGTCTTAGTTTTCGGCACCGCTTTTCCCGGCCATGCGGCGGCCGATTCGGAGGCGAAAGCCCTGATCGACCGGATACTGGCGGTCGGGCGCGAGGGAGAAGGAAACCCGAAAGCGAGCGCGGCTTGGCGAGAGCTCGTGCAACTCGGACCGGATACCGTATTCCAAATTTTGCCGGCGTTCGATCAAGCCGATCCGGTCGCGGTCAATTGGTTGCGATCGGCCGTCGATGCCATCGCCGAGCGGGAGTTGGCCAAGGGAAAACCTTTGCCGGCCTCTCAACTGGAAGCGTTTGTTGGCGAAACGAAACACAGCGGATTGGGGCGCCGGTTGGCTTATGAATGGCTGGTCAAAGTGGACCCGGCAGCGCCGGCTCGCCTCTTGCCCCACATGCTCGACGATCCCGGGGAAGAGCTTCGCCGCGATGCCGTCGCCTTTGCACTCCAGAATGCCAAGCAGCTTCTGGACAAGAATGAGAAAACCGCCGCTACGGCCGCCTATCGCAAACTTCTGACGGCGGCCCGCGATCGGGACCAAGTCGAATCGATTGCCAAGACGCTCAAGAATCTAGGGGAGCCGGTAGACCTGGTGACTCAATTCGGATTCATTACAAGGTGGAAACTTATCGGTCCGTTCGACAACACCGGCGGCAAAGGTTTCCAGACGGCCTATCCGCCGGAAAAGAAGATCGATTTGACTGCCTCTTATCAAGGCCAGAAAAACCAATCTCTGACCTGGAAGAATCACACCACGAACGATCCATATGGAGTCGTCGATCTGAATAAAGCTCTCGGAAAACACATGAGCGTCGCGGGGTATGCTTACGCGGCGGTGTATTCCCAGAAGGAACTGCCCGTCGAGCTTCGGGCCGGCAGCAACAATGCCGTCAAGATATTCCTTAACGGCCGCGAAATCTATTTCCGGGATGAATATCACCACGGCCTGCGCATGGACCAGCACGTGGGGCGAGGCACGTTGAAGGCCGGGCGAAATGAGATTCTCGCGAAGGTATGTCAGAACGAGCAGAAGGAAGATTGGGCGCAGCTTTGGTCCTTTCAGTTGCGCGTTTGCGATTACTTGGGTGGCGTGATTCCTCTATCGGTAAAGGGTCAATAATTTGAAATTCCTAAGTCGAAGTCTAGGCATAGGGTTTCTCCTCGTCCCTATGGCGGCACAGGCCGGCGATTGGCCGCAGTTCCGCGGGCCGGGAGGATCATCCGTCTCGGAGGAAACCGGTTTGCCGGTTCGCTGGAGCCAAACCGAGAATGTGCGCTGGAAAGTGGATCTTCCCGGACGAGGAGTTTCTTGTCCGGTGATCGCCGCCGGAAAAGTTTATGTGACCGCCTGCTCAGGATTCCAGCAAACTCGGCTGCATGTGCTTTGCTATGAAGCGGCCTCTGGCAAAAAGCTTTGGGAACGGCAATTCTGGGCGACCGCCAACACGATGTGCCACGACAAAACCTGCATGGCCGCGCCCACGCCCGTCACGGATGGGGAACGAATTTATGCCCTCTTCGCCTGCGGCGACCTCGTCGCTCTCGACCCGAGCGGCAATCTGCTTTGGTATCGATCACTGGGACGAGACTATCCCAATTTGGGCAATAACGTCGGCATGGCGGCCTCGCCGGTCTTGAGCAAGGACGTATTGATCCTGTCCATGGTGAATCCGGGCGATTCGTTCGCGGCCGGCTTGGATAAACAGTCCGGGTGTAACTTGTGGAGATTCGAACAGCCTCGCGATTTGAACTGGGTCACCCCTTTGGTCATCAACGAAAATGGAACAAGCGAGGTTCTCTTTCAATTGGCCCGAGGGCTGACCGCTTGCGATCCTGAAAATGGCCGGGTGCGTTGGAGCTTCACCGAGCAAAAGTTGTCGGAGGTGCCTTCCCCGGTCCGAGGCGATGGCCACCTTCTAGTTGGAGCTGGTGGAGTCCTGGCTTTGCGACCGGGCTCCGAAGGCCGGTCCGCTTCCGTGGCTTGGCAGTCCAGCAAACTCGCTTCCGGGTATAGCTCGCCAGTCTTTCATGATGGCCGCGTTTATGCCGTCAATACGGCCGGGGTGTTGAATTGTGTCGATGCGGCCAATGGGAAAAGTCTTTGGCAGGAACGGCTCAAGGGGAAAAGCAATCAATATTGGGCTTCTCCTGTCGTCGCCGACGGCAAGCTCTACGCGGTGGACGAAGGCGGCACAACCACCGTGGTCCAGATCGGCCCACAGCCGGTCGTTGTCGCCGCTAATCCGCTGGACGAATCCATTCTCGCCACGCCCGCCATTTCCGGCGGCGCGATTTTTCTTCGTTCGGATCAGCATCTCTACTGCATCGCCAAGAACCGAACAAATCCCTGACGAAGGACTGACTGAGCGATGGGCATCTACGTCACTTTCTTGCGTGCGGTCAATGTGGCCGGGCATGGCAGCCTGAGGATGAGTGATCTTCAAGAAGCGTTCTTGAAGGCAGGCGGGAGGAAACGTGCGAACGTTCATTCAGAGCGGCAATGTGGTCTTTGAATCCGCTCCGAAAAACGTGCGAACGGTTGTTCGCAAAGTGGGCGGCGTGGGTCTTGGAGACGCCGACGAAGTTGTTGAAACCCCCTCTCGCTGAGTAGCTCGCACTGAAAACAATAGCGGTGTCGGAAAATAACCGCTACCATCTCCTCGAAATCCCGGTGGATCATGGTATAGTATATTTATGAACACCATGACTGCTTGGATGCCTATCGGGACGATGCCAGTGACACAACGGGAGCTTTTTCCGGTCGCCGAAGAACCCACCCCCGCCCCGGCCGCGCCGGTCAGTCTGTATGCGGAGGTAGTTTTTGATCGGCCTTTAGATCAAGCATATACCTACGGAGTGCCGGATTCGCTGCTCGGTTCCATCTCCGTGGGCGGACGGGTGCTGGCACCTTTCGGGAAGGGCGATCGTCCGACGCCTGGCTTTTGCGTGGGATTGACCGATCAAAGCCCGACTAAGACGGTCAAGAGGTTGATCCGCGCCCTGGATGATCGCGCGCTCGTGACTCCCGAGCTGATGCGGCTGACGCGGTGGATGGCCGATTACTATCTTTGCGGCTGGGGGCAAGTGCTTAACGCGGTCATCCCGGCGGGAGTGAAAGAACGGTCAGGAACCCGCAACGCGATCTTTCTGGAAGCACTTCCCGAGGCCGTGTTGCCCGACCCGCTTCCGGGCCTGTCCGGTAAGCAACAGCTCGCTTTGGATAAACTACGCGCGGCCGGTGAGCCTGTCGAAATCCGGATGCTGGCTCAGCGAGCAAACTGCGGCCTGGGGCCGATCGTCGCTCTCGTTGATAAGAAACTGGCTCGGCGGTTTGTCCGACGGGTTGAAGCGGATTTGGCGAGTACTCCGGGCGCTGACGCAACCCGGCTCGCCATAGACGCAACCGGGCTCGCCCCTGAGCCTGAGGAAGCGATTCCGGAGCCATCGGTTGAGCTCAATGTCGATCAACTTCAGGCGTGGAAGCCTATTGCGCAAGCGTTGCAGAAGGGCGGTTATCATGCGTTTCTTTTGCACGGCGTCACGGGCAGCGGCAAGACGGAGATCTATTTGCGAGCCATGGAGGAGGTCGTTCGTCAAGGGAAGGAAGTGCTGATTTTAGTTCCGGAAATCAGCCTGACACCGCAAACGATTCAAAGGTTTAAGACCCGATGCCGGAGCGTGGCCGTGCTGCACAGTCACTTGGGCAGCGCCGAGCGCGGCGGCCATTGGCGACGAGCGGCGAGCGGACAGGTGCAAGTCGTGGTCGGCGCTCGCAGTGCCGTGTTCGCGCCCACGCGGAAACTGGGACTAATCGTCATCGACGAAGAACATGAAGGCAGCTTCAAGCAAGAATCGACGCCGCGCTATCATGCCCGCGACGTGGCGGTGATGCGCGCTCGTCTTCAGGAAATCCCCATCATTCTCGGCTCGGCCACGCCATCCTTCGAGAGTTGGCATAATGCGGAGCGCGGCAATTACTCGCTCTTGAAGCTGCCAAATCGCGTACTGGATCTGCCGATGCCGCAAGTCGCCCTTGTCGACTTGCGGCATGAGTTGCCCGTCCCCAGTCGGTTTCGCGCCATTAGCCCGGCTCTCGAACGGGTCATGCGCGATACCTTGCGGGACAAGGGCCAAGTGATGCTGTTGCTCAATCGCCGGGGCTTTTCCACGCACGTGCACTGTCCCTCGTGCGGTCACGTGGAATCGTGCCTCCATTGCGACTTGGCCCTCACTTACCATCGCCAAAGCGAAAGGATGCTCTGTCACTACTGCGGCTACAAGCAAGACCCACCCCGGCAATGTCCCAAATGCGGCAAGATGGAGGTGCGCTATCAAGGGCTAGGCACCGAGAAGCTGCTGACGGAAATCGAGGAGCGCTTCCCTGGCACAGTGGTGCGGCGCATGGACAGCGACAGCATGCGCCGGCCCGGCAGTCACGGCCGAATTCTCAGTGCCTTCCGACGGGGTCTCATCGACATCCTGGTCGGCACACAAATGATCGCCAAAGGCTTGGATTTTCCAAACGTCATGCTGGTCGGCGTGGTGAATGCGGACATGGGGTTGCACGTTCCCGATTTTCGCTCGGCGGAGCGGACGTTTCAACTGCTGTCGCAGGTGGCGGGACGCGCCGGACGGGGGCCGCGCGGCGGGCGGGTGCTCGTGCAGACCTTCAATCCGGACCAGCCCTGCGTCTTTTTGGCCGCCCAGCATGATTTCGAGGCGTTTGTCAAATTAGAAATGGCCCATCGCCGAGAGCATAATTATCCGCCGTACCAAAGGCTGGCGCGACTGATTGTTCGCAGCAAGAAGGCGGACAAAGCCGCGGCCTTTGCCGATCGCCTGGCAGCGGATTTTGACCACGCAATGAAGGCATTGAAACTTCCGGGAACGATTCGGCTACTGGGCCCGGCGGAGGCGCCGGTTTTTCGACTCAAGGGGTTTTGTCGCTTTCACTTTCAGTTGCAGTCCGCCAGCCCGGCCGCTTTGCATCAGTTATTACGGACCGTCTTGTCGGGCGTCCGGCCTCCGGCCGGCGTGGAATTTACGCTGGATATTGATCCATTGAATATGCTGTGAAGGCTTAGCAAGAAACAAGTCCCTGCCAAAGAGTCGCACCAGTTTGGCAGGGACTTGGAACGAGTTCTAAAGCCAAGAATCACTAAGAGTTGCGCGCGAACATCCCCTCGTTTTTGCCAGTCCCTGCCAAGCTTTCTCCCCCTCAGGGACAATGGTTGGTCAATCTCCTGCCCCGCCCTCCTGCCGCAAGACTAAGAAAAAGCAATTTTCAATAACATTTTTGTCTGCCCGGAGTATACAATTCGAACCAAGGAGGGACGCGGGTTCCTCGAATGGATCCATTCATGGAGGTTGAACATGGCACGGGTGCTGGGCTCCACGGCTTTTGCAAAAGAAGGACGGCGAAAGACAAGACCGAGGGATTTGGGAAAAAAAGGAAAGTTGTCCCGCCTTCGCAAACCGGAGGAGATGGAGCTGGAGGAATGGCAGCGGCAGCTGCGCCGCCAATTCGGCCGAGAGCAGAATTTCATCCTGAAAAACCTCGGCGCTCATCCGGTCTTCTCCGAATTTCAAGTCACCAATCCGGATAACCAAAACACGTACCGAGTGGCCATTCGCGGCATTCAACCGGGCGAGAATTTCTGTTCCTGTCCGGACTTCACGACGAACGCCCTGGGGACGTGCAAGCACATCGAGTTTACGCTGGGGTCTCTGGAGAGCCGGCGTCAAGGCGTCGCCGCCCTGCGTGCGGGGTTTCAGCCGCCTTATAGTGAGGTTTATTTGCAGTACGGGGCGCGGCGGGAAGTTCGCTTTCGCCCTGGCCGGGACTGTCCGCTCGAGCTGGCCCGTTTGGCGGCCCGCTTTTTCGATTCGGAAGGCGCCTTAAACCCGAAAGCGTTTGCCCGCTTCGAAAGCTTCTTGACCGAAGCGGCGCGCACGGAGCACGAGCTGCGCTGCTACGAAGACGTACTCGGCTTCGTGGCGGAGGTCCGGGACAGGCAGCGCCGCTCCGAGCGAGTGGCCGAGGCTTTTCAGCGTGGCCTTCGCAGCCCGCTTTTCAAGAAGCTGCTGCGCGTCCCGATGTATGACTACCAGCGTGAGGGTGCTCTTTTCGCGGCTCGCGCCGGCCGGTGTTTGATCGGCGACGAGATGGGACTGGGCAAAACGATTCAGGCCATAGCAGCCGCGGAAATTATGGCCCGCCTCTTTGGCGTGGAGCGCGTCTTGGTCGTCTGCCCGACTTCCCTCAAGCATCAATGGCAGCGGGAAATCGACAAGTTCATCGGCCGGCCCACGCAAGTGATTGGCGGTCTTCGGCCGCGGCGTCAGCAGCAATTCGCCGTTCCGAGTTTCTTCAAAATCACCAATTACGACACGGTCCACAGTGACCTCGACCTGATCCGCGCCTGGTCGCCCGATCTAGCCATACTAGACGAGGCTCAGCGGATCAAGAATTGGAATACGCGGGCCGCTCGGACCGTCAAGAAAATCGTCTCGCCCTATGCCATCGTGCTCACGGGCACGCCGCTCGAGAATCGCCTGGAGGAATTGGTCTCCATCGTTCAGTTCGTGGATCAGTATCGGTTGGGACCGACCTATCGGTTGCTTCATGACCATCAAATCAAAGACGATCACGGCCGAGTGATTGGTTACAAGGACCTGGACCGGATCGGCAAGACTCTATCGCCCATTCTCATTCGCCGGCAGAAGAAACAGGTGCTCAATCAACTCCCCGAGCGTCTGGACAAGAACTTCTTCGTGCCGATGACGCCGCAACAAGCGGCGATGCACGAGGAGAATCGCGAGATCGTCGCGCGGATCGTGGCCAAATGGCGGCGCTATCACTTCCTGTCCGAAGCCGACCAGCGGCGGCTGATGATTGCCCTTCAGAACATGCGCATGTCGTGCGACAGCACCTATTTGCTCGACCAGAAAACCGATTTCGGCACCAAGGCCGACGAGTTGGCCACTCTGCTGGAGGAAGTTTTCGAGCAACCCGATACCTAGGCGGTGGTGTTCAGCCAGTGGCTGCGCATGCACGAGTTATTGGTCCGGCGAATGCGGGGCCGCGACTGGGATCACATTCTCTTCCATGGCGGTGTTCCGGGTCAGCAGCGTAAAGGGCTGGTCGATCGGTTTCGAGAGGATGATCGCTGCCGGGCATTCCTGGCCACCGATGCGGGCGGCGTCGGTTTGAATCTGCAACATGCCAGTGTCGTCGTCAACATGGACTTGCCTTGGAACCCGGCGGTTCTGGAGCAGCGAATCGGCCGCGTGCACCGATTGGGACAAAAGCAACCGGTCCGGGTCGTGAACTATGTGGCTCAAGGGACGATCGAAGAAGGTATGCTATCGGTCCTCAAGTTCAAGAAGTCCCTGTTTGCCGGGGTGCTGGACGGCGGCGAGAAGGAAGTGTTCTTGGGCGGGAGTCGGCTGACGCGGTTTATGGAGACCGTGGAGAAAGCCAGCTCGGCCATTCCCGAATCGGCCCTGGAACCATGCACCCGGGATGGGGAAGCCGAATTGCCTGCCCCCGAAACAGACCTGGAAACGGCCGCTCCCGCTAGGGAAACCCCATCGGCGCCGCTGGCCGGGTTGTTGCAAACCGGTCTCAAGTTGCTCGAAGAACTGGCCGTGGCATCTCGTTCCGGGTCGGCCAACGGGTCCGGGGGACAATCGAAACCGGCAGGCTTGGCAGCGTCCTTCATCGGCCGAGACGAACGGACCGGCCAATCTTTCCTGAGACTACCGATGCCGAAACCCGAGGTTCTGGATCAAGCGCTGCAAGCGGTCGGCGCGCTTTTGGAGGGTTGGAGCCGGGTGCATAGTTAAAACCAGAAACCGACCAGCTTCGTCATTCGCTGCTGGGTGCTTGGCGGAGCAAGCCTGCATGGCACAGCGCGCCATAAGGCAATGGCGCGCCAAAAATAATCGCTGACGGTCACACATTCTCTCACTAAAGCCTCCGCAGGGGCTGTAGTAGGAGGCTGGATCGTAACTTCCTCAAGAATCCTCGGAAAATTGGTACAGCGCGCCATAAGGCGAAATGGCGCGCTGTGGCAAAAAGCGCGGAGGTCAGGCGTTTTCTGCTAGCCCCCCCACAGCGCGCCATTTCGAGAAATGGCATCCTGTGCCTGGCGCTCGAGGAAAACGGCCTTTTTTGCGATTTCGGCCCCGTTGTGGCGCGCTGTGGCAGCAGTGACCGCTGCCGCAAATCCCGGCCAGGACGCTTGCGAACAGGGCTATAGGGCATTCGTCAACAACCTGGCAGCCGCGAAGGAGGACCAGAAGTTGTCCGCTTCGGGGGCAACCCGCGGGCCGTAGTGACTTAATAGAGCGGCTGATGCATTCTTCTCAAGCAACCGAGAGCCCGAGCTGGTAGTCGACTCCCAGTAGGACGGATTTGAAATCCGTCTCACGTGGGCAGCACGTGGGTCAGGATTCCAATCCTGGCTTCCCGTCAAGTTGTCAGCATTGGAATGCTGACCTACATGGTCAACATCCAAGAAGTTGACTGTAGCCCAGGCAAGCGGGGCGGCCCGCTCGGGGTCGGCGCCCTGGGGCGGCTCGATGAGATTCAAGTCCGCCACTGTCATCATCCGGTGAATTTGGCCCGTCGCCAGGGTCTCGTACATGGGCGAGGCGGCGTTGGGGGAATGCCCCAGGCCCAAGGCGTGGCCGAGTTCATGTGTGACCACACTCTCGAAGTCATACTGGTTCAAGCCGATCTGCGTCGAGTCGGCGCCGGCGTACCAGTTCCAGCCTTGGAGGATAGTGATTTCGCCAGCCGGGCCGTTGAAACAGCCCAAGACGCCGTCGGCCGCTCCGCCGCAAGCGCTGGTCGTCCCATTGTCGAGGACCAGGTTAGCCGAGCCTGCGTCGCCCACCTCGGTGATGGTCACGCCATAAGGAGTCAGCAATGTGTCTAGGGCTTTGATTGTATCCTGGATGCGGGCCAACTCGTCGGCGGTGAAGGAACCGTTGGGATCGTTGACGTGGACGTTCAGATCACCGGCCAAGAGGGTATCGGCCAAGCCGGAGTTATCGCCGGCACCGCTGCCCAGGGCCATTTGCGTAGAGCCGCCTTTCCCATTGGTGCTGAGCTGGATGACTTTAGTCTTCACGGTGCCATCGGCCAAGGTCAGCAGGATTTCGTAGTTGCCAGCTTTGAGGCCTTTGGTTTGCCAGTAGAAGTGGAAGAAATTCTCTTGGCCTTGGTTTTGCCCTTGTGCGTCCTCGCCACCGTATCGCAAGCCTTTGTTGTCCTGGCTGGCGGGATTGAAGGGCGTGCCCACGGTATTGTCCGCATTGACGGGAGCAACCTTGAGCGAGATAACCGAACTGAGACTGGTGATGGCCGTACCGTTGAAGTCACTCAGTTGGAATTTGATCGGAATGGTACGGTTGAGCCCGAAGGCGATGTTCTGATTCAAGGGCGGTAGGAAACCGCTGAAGTTATAGTGGACGGTTTCGGTTAGGGAAGCGATGCTGGGCAGAAAGCTACCATTGCCGCTGTACGTTGCCAGGATGAGATGGCTGCCGACCGTCAGCCTGGAAGTCTTCAGCGAAGCGGTTCCCCCGGACAGGACGACGCTGCCTAGGTCGGTGTTGGTGGTGGTGTCCAAGAAATCGACGCTGCCCGCGGGGGTCCCGGCGCCATTGCCTCGAACCGTGGCGGTCAGGGTGACGGCTTGATTCAGAATGGACGAAGCAAGGGAAGTGCTCAACGCGGTGAAGGTGAGGTTCGGCGCCGTCAAGGTCATGCCGCCGGCCTCAAAGGTGTTGCCGACGGCCGAGATAGCATTTGGCGTGCTGTTTTGGACCAGCTGGCCCGAGCCGTTGATGTTGATGGTATTGTTGCCTGGGCTGGCGGCCGTGCCCAGGTCCACCGTGCCGCCTGTGACGGCGATGGCGGCGTCGGTGAATCGGGTCGATTCCTGAACGATGTCGTTCCGGAGGGTCAAGCTGCCGCCGGTGACAAGGATGGTTGGCGCGTCCGTGGCCGTGGTCAATGTCGCGTGCTGAACGACGACGCTTCCCCCGGCCACGATCAAGGCAGGCGAGCCGCCGACCAGCGTGCCGTTCTGGACGACGAAAGTCACGTTAGCGGGCGGGTTCGCCGGGGTATCGGTGGTATAAGTGCCGCCACCCAAGTCGAGGATGATGGTGACGGGCTGGGCGACGTTGGTGAGCGCGTTGACGGCTTGGATAACACCGGCGGGTGTGAAAGTGGAGCTGGCCTGGAAGAGGATGGTGTTGCCTCCGCCCAGCAGATTATTGTCCTGCACATATTGTTGGAGCGAGCCGGGGCCACTGTTGCTGGTGTTGGTCACTCTCAAGGTAACTGGTTGCGCCTCGACGGCCCCGATATCGACGGTGCCGTTGACCACCCGCGGCAAACCGCGCTGGTCGGTGGTCAATGGGTTGCCTGAAGCGTCCACGGCTAGGGCGTTGCTGCCGGCGTCGATCGCCGGGCTGCCGGGCAGCAACGGCATCGTCTGCGTGGGGCCGCCGTAGTTGCCCAGCGGCGCGAGCAGCGGGTCGATTGGGCTGCTAGCGGTGCCGACCTGGTCTCCAGGGACGCCGAAGCCGCTGCGGCCACTCCCATCGCCGATCAGGTTGTTCCCGTTACTGATGACGTCCCCGAAAACATCGGGGCCAATCGGGGCGGCATTCCTGGCGACAATCGTGTTACTCAGCGGTGGACTTAGTCCGCCGCTATAACTTTGAAAGAAAAAGCCGCCGCCCCAATAATCGGCGCGGTTATCAACGAACGCGACATTGATGAGGCCGCCCCATTCGTCTTGACCTCCATAAAGGTTGAAGAAAGAGATGCCCCCGCCTTCACCGGCCGAATTGCCCGAGAACGTGCTATTGGCAACGATGAACCTGGAACCGCCAGCAGCGTCCACGAAGAAAAGTCCTCCACCATCGCCGCCGGTGGCGGAATTACCGGTAAAAGTGCAGCTGCTGACCGTCAAGGGCTGGACCGTGTCGTTCCCGTTGGCAATTCCTCCACCACTTTGGGCGGAATTACCGGAGAAGGTGCAGTTCTTGACCGTGGCAGCACCGTAGAACATGATTGCGCCACCCCCTCCTGCTAGTGCGAAGTTGCCGACGAACGTGCTGTTGTTAACCGTTAGGATGCTCCCGCTGAAGATTGCCCCTCCGTGGTCAGACAGAGAAGAGTTGCCGGAGAAAGTGCTGTTGCTGACTGTCAGGATGCCGCCAAAGATTGCCCCGCCGTCGCGGGACGCAGAGTTGCCGGAAAAGCTGCTGTTGCTGATCGTCAGGATGCCGCCACTGTAGATGCCGCCACCGGAGTTGCGGGCACCACCCACGGTGCTGCCATCCATGCTCCTGCCATCCTCGATGGTGACGCCGGAAATGGAGACGCTAGCGCCTGAGCTGATTTCGAAGACGCGGGTGGCGTTGTTGCCGCTCACGGCCAACTGATTGGCGCCCGGGCCGACGATGGTCAAGTCTAGGTTGATGTCCAACTCGCCGGTCGTCAATGTGATGGTGGACTTCCCCGTAGTTGCGTTGTAGCCCGGGTCCGTCGTGGGGATAGCGAAGTTGATCGTAAGCGGACCACCGTCGAGGGTGCCCCGAAGCTCGGCGTCCATGATGGCCTGGCGCAGCGAGCCGGGGTCGCTGTCATTGGTGTTCGTCACGGTGAAGTTCACCGGGAGTGTCACCGGCTGCGCCTCGAAGGCGCCGATGTCGACCGGGCCGTTATAGATACGCTGAAAGCCGGGGCCGCGCTGATCCGTGCTCAGGACCGCCCCCGAGGCATCCACGGCGAGAGCGTTGTTGCCGGCGTCAATGGCCGGGCTGCCGGTCATCAGGGGCACGGTCAGGGTCCGACCGCCGTAGTGTCCTAACAACCTGAGGCCGGGGTCGGCCACGCCCACTTGGTTGCCGCTGCTGGCATCCAAGCCGCCGCTGCCGCCGATGCCAATTAAGTTGTGGGCACTGCCATAATTCATAGGGCCGGAGATGTCTGCACTCTCGTAATGGTAGCCGTAACTGGGAGAATTGCTGGCGACGATCGTATTGTTCAGCGTCAGCAAGCTGGGGCCATAGCTGCTACAGATGCCACCGCCGATGAAACCGCTGTTATATGCGATCGTGACATTGGTCAGCACGCTTTCTAACGAGGAAACGGTAGCGAAGTAGATTGCACCGCCATAGCCGCCGTGATTTTCGGCTAGGGTACTGTTACTGACCTTCAGCGTACCAGTGTTGTAGATGCCGCCGCCGTTAAGGGCTACGTTGCGGACCAGCGTGCTGTTGCTGAGCGTCAGCGCGCCAGCATTGTAGATGCCGCCACCGAAAGCGGTGCCGTAGCGAAAATCGGTGGAGTTGTTGAAGTCGAAGGTGGTGTTACTGACCGTCAGCGTGCCGGTATTGTAGATACCGCCCCCGCTGGACCAGGCATTGTTGCGGCCGAAGAAACTGTTGTTGACCGTCAGGGTGCCAGCATTGTAAATACCGCCGCCGTTGGAAGCGGCACTGTTTTCGAAGGTGCTGCTACTGACTGTCAGCATGCCGGCATTGTAGATGGCGCCGCCGCCGGACCCGCTGGAAAGACTGACGCTGTCGTCATCGAAGAAACAGTTGCTCACCGTCAACGTGCCGGCATTGTAGATGCCGCCGCCGTAGTCGGCGGAGCGGCCCCCCTGGATGGTGAGGCCGGAGATAGATACAGAGACGCCGTTTTCGACGTGAAAAACTTGGAATTGCTCGGCGCCGTCCACGGTTGCGGTTGCCCGGATCACGATGGCTACGTTGTTTCTCAAAGCCGGAAACGCTGAACCTAGCCTGATCCGGCCCGTGACCATGAAGTTGATCTCGTCCATGTTTGGATTGCTGGGGCTGGCGTACAGGGCGTGGCTGGTGTCGGCATTGGTCTGGTTAATCGCATCGCGCAAGGAACCCGCTCCCGCGTCCACGGTGGTCGTGACAATGTAGGGAGAGAGGAGGGTTCGGTCTTCCAACAGTTCCAGCCGCGGCTTGAACATCGGCGCTGAAAACCGCCGTTTGTGCGTCAAACTCGTTCGGGTCAAGCGCTTCTTCCAGGATGAGAACAGTTGCATGAGTTTCTCCTGTTAGTGAACTGAAACAGTCGCCACGAGAATTGAACGACAAAATCATGACCTCAGCGCGCACCACGAGCGCGAGGGGCGTACCGGCCCTTTTAGTTGCGAGCTTGTCGGCTAGAATTCACCGACCGCGTTCTTGATCAAAACCACAGATTCGGAGGCACAGAGCGAGTAAGCAGTCAAAAGAGGCTTTCCTCTTGCCTCTGTGTTCGGTTACTTCTTCTCGCCCTTGGGCGGCGGCACCAATTCGGACTTTGAGGCCGTGGCGCGCTCCTTAAGCAGTGCGACGTCCTCCCATAGCTTCTCCCACTGCTGCCGCTCGGCGTCGGGTAATTTCGCCAAAGCGTCCGGGCCGCGCACGCCAGCGAAATCGGTGTCCTGTTGCCAGTGCTGCATCTGCATTTGCACAGCGGGGCGGGCCTTGTCAGCGTCCTTCTCCAACGTCTTGCCCCAAGCTGTCAAGTCGGCTCGCAGCCAGGCGACAGCTTGCTGCCGGAGTCGGGCACCTTCCTTTGCCGCGATTCCTGCTGTGTCTTTTCCTTGCCGGCAACCCGCCTGGGCCGCGGCGCAGGCGGCGTTATAGCGGTATCCAGAAGACAGGTCGTCGGCATGCCCGGGCTCGGCGGCGAAGGCCTCGGAATACCAGCGGGCAGATGCAGCGTAGAGTTGCTTGCAGGGCAGCTGGCAGAGGGACGCCAGGGCTAGGCGCTCAGCCGTGTCGGCCGGTTGCTCCTCTCCCTTGAGCAGCCGCGGCAGCCGAGCGTCGAGCATGCACAGCGGCTCGGCGTTGCGGACCCACTGACCCGAAGGGTAGGGCCAACGCGGGTTCGATGATCCCAGTTCATGACCACGGCGAAGGTGTGTGAGTGCCTCGGCGAATTGCCCCTTGTCGCGGAGAAGATGCCCCAGGTTACAGTGCGCTTCGGCATAATTCGCCTTCAGACGAATCGCCTCCCGGTATTCGGAGATAGCTTCGTTGAGACAGCCCTTGTCACGAACCGCGTTGGCGAGCCCGTAATGGGCTTCTGCGAAATCCGGCTTGATTTGGATGGCCTTGCGGTAAGCCTCCTCCGTCTCCGGCAGTTTCCCCTGTTTCAAAAAGACGCTGCCGAGGTCGCTACGGGGCTGGGCGTAAGTGGGGTCGAGTGCAATGGCCTTCCGGTATGCCGCCTCCGCCTCTCCGAGTCTCCCCTGGTAATACAAGCTCCCGCCGAGATTGTTGTAGCCTACAGCGAAATCGGGCTTGAGTTCGATTGCTTTTCGGCAGGCCGCCTCCGCCTCTGCAGGCTTCCCGCAGACATTTAAGATTTGGCCAAGATCGCTGTAGAGGAGGGCCCAATCCGGCTTGAGTTCGATGGCTTTGCGGCAAGCCGTCTCCGCCTCTCCGAGTCTCCCCTGGTGATACAAGTTGCCGCCGAGATTTCTGTAGCAACCAGTGAAATCGGGCTTGAGTTCGATCGCTTTGCGGTAAGCCGCTTCCGCTTCGGGCAGCTTTCCCTGGATGTCTAAGGTGGCGCCGAGGTTGTTATAGGCCATATAGAAATCGGGCTTAACGTCGATCGCTTTACGGTGAGCTGCTTCTGCTTCTGTCAGTTTCCCCTGGGTTTGCAAGACGTTGCCGAAATTCGTGTAGGCCTGGGGGTATTAGGGGTTGATTATGATTGCTTTGCCAAAAGCCACTACCGCCTCGGCCAGCTTTCCCTGTTCTTGCATCGCTTGGCCGAGTGTGTTGTGGAAGTCGGCGTCATCAGAACTGATTTCAATGGCCTTGCGGGCGGCCGCCTCAGCCTCGGCCGGCTTGCCCTGATCCTTCAGGGCGGAGGCCAGATTGTGGTGAGCGAAAGCATAATCGCGTTTCAATGCGACGGCCGTGCGATACTCAGGGATCGCTTGCTCCAAGCTGCCTTGTTCGTGAAGAGCTTTGCCGAGGTTGAGATGCGCTCCGGCATTATCGGGCAACAGCGCCACGGCGATCGCACAAAACCGAACCGCATCCGCGCGCTGGGGCGTCGTTAGCAATAGGAACCCCAGCAGGGCATTTATCCGAAAATTCCCTGGGTGTATCTGCTGAGCACGGCGCAGTACCGCGATACCGGAATCGCGCTTCCCGCTATCAACGAGCAAACGCCCGAGGCGCTCCAGCGTGTATGGCGCCTGCTCGATCACCTCCGGCGAGTCTGCCAACTTTGCAAGCAACTGGTAATCGCTTCGTTCCACGGCCAGCCGCATGCGTGTCCGCCAGGGATCGCTGTCCGCCGCTCGGACTAGCCCTTTAAGCCAGGCGAGTTGCTGATGACTTTCCGCGCCTTGCTTGGCAAACCTGGACACTAAGTCGATCCAGTTGTCCACAGCTATTAACACAATAAGATGGATTTGCGGAGGCCGTCTGCCGATCCACTGGGCGGCCTGCTCGGGCGTCATCGACTCGCGGTCAATCCCGCACGCTCGAAACACCGCCTCATAATTCGGGATGGCCAGCTCCTCGTTGAAGCGACTGGCGCCCACATTTACCTGTAAGGACTGCATGGCAGCATCCTGCAATTCGGTGGCGAGGTCCAGGTCGGCCCGCCAGCGGCGTACCTTGTCAGATTCATCGCTTCCGCCCCCGCCCGCCAGCAGTACCTCGGCCCGCTTCACTGCGGCCAGCGCCTCCGACAGCTTGTCATGCTTCAACGAATTCTCCGCTTCCTCGAGCGCCCTGGTGACCTCGTGTTGCATCAGCACCCGCCGTGCCGCCCGGTCCCGCATTCCCCAGCCAACGCTACCTGCGATGCTGCCGAGTGCGATCAAAGCAGTCAGGACCACCGCCGACGTCGTCGTCAGCGCTCGCTCGTTGCGCCGCAGGAACTTGCGGAAGCGATAGCCTGCTGAGGGTGGACACGCCTGCACCGGTTCGTCATTCAAATAGTGCTGCACGTCGGCCACCAAGCCGTTGGCCGTCTCATAGCGCCGGTCGCGATTCTTCTCTAGGCACTTCATCACGATCCAGTCCAGTTCGCCGCGGAACAGTTGGCTCAGCCGCCTGGGATCGCTCTTGCGTTGCGTTGATACGGTTGTTGCCGCTTGGCCCAGCGTGCTGATGCGCGTGCTCGGCTTGGGCGGTTCCTCCTCGCGGATGATGCGGCGAATCTCGTCGTAGGCCGCCTCCTTGAATCGTTGCTTGTCGAACGGCGTCGTGCCGGTCAACAGCTCATAAAGGAGCACTCCCAGCGCGAAGATATCGGTGCGGGTGTCGATGTCCAGCCCGCTCAGCTGGGCCTGCTCGGGGCTCATGTACAGAGGTGTACCGATCAGCTGAGCGAAGTTCGTGAACAGCGTCTTGTCGGTGAGCTGCTGGCCCGTGGCCTTGGCGACACCGAAATCGATCACCTTAACGACCCGTTTATCATCGTGCATCGTGACCATCACGTTATTCGGCTTGATGTCGCGGTGGATGATGCCCTTTTGGTGCGCGTGCTGCACCGCCTGGCAAACGCCAATGAACAGCTCCAGCCGCGCCCGGACGGGTAAGTGGTTCTGGTCGCAGAAGTCGGTGATCGGGATGCCGCGGACCAACTCCATGACGAAGTAGGGACGGCCGCTTGCCGTTTCGCCCCCGTCGAATACATGGGCAATGTTGGGATGGTCCATCAGGGCCAGGGCTTGTCGCTCGACTTCGAAGCGAGCGATCACTTGCCGCGTGTCCATCCCCGGCTTGAGGACCTTCAGCGCGACCTTTCGGCGGATTGGCGCCTGCTGTTCGGCCATGAAGACGACGCCGAAGCCGCCCTCGCCGATCTGCTCCAGCAGTTTGTACGGGCCAATGACCGTGCCGGGGCGCTCGGCTACGGCCGGCTGATCGACGGTGCCAGCTAGGGCAGGAGCTGGTCCTCTCAGGAAGCTGCCCGGGTGCTCATGGGCGTGAAGAAGCGCTTCCAGCCGCTGCCGCATGCCTGGATCACCGACACATGCTTCCTCCAGGAAGGCGGCCCGGGCGCCGGGGGGCGTGGACAAGGCCTGGTCAAAGAGTGCTTCTTCGTTCATTGCTGTCCTCCGGGCCCATTCCCAGGGCCCTCTATTCTTCAAAGCGCAAAAGTAAGCGCTCCAGCATCACCAGTGCAAAAAATAAATTTGCATGGGCGAGGTGTCAACAGCCACGCACTTCGGCCTGAAGCCAGGCACGGGCATACGCCCAGTAGCGATCAGCCGTGCTTGCCGAAATGCCCAGAACTTCAGCGGCCTGGTCGCCGCTAAGCCCGGCAAAATAGCGCAGCTCAACCAGCTTGGCCTTCTGTGGGTCCACAACGGCCAACTTTTCCAGCGCTTGGTCGAGGGCGAGTAGCTCGGCATCCGGGTGTGGTGCGACTATGTCGTGCAGCTCCTCTCGCTCGACACTGCCGCCCCGCTTCTGACTGCACTTGCGGCGAGCTTGGTCGATGAGGATTCGCCGCATGGCGGCCGACGCAGCAGTAAAGAAATGTCCTCGATCACGGTACAAACGAGGCACGTCGCCGCCCACCAGCCGCAGGTAGGCCTCGTGCACCAAGGCAGTGGCA
>Ga0207114_1053_pt1 | contig 36530 bp, 27 predicted proteins | sample Alteio_BWMinHeat_70_FD_153560 | JGI IMG/M metagenome (GOLD analysis project Ga0207114, IMG submission 153560) | Enriched cells from forest soil in Barre Woods Harvard Forest LTER site, Petersham, Massachusetts, United States -... | ecosystem: Environmental > Terrestrial > Soil > Temperate forest >... | reverse complement strand
GAAGGTAGGTATGGAAGATATGCCAAAAGGCTCAGTAAAATGGCAGATATGTGAAATCTTTCCACCTTATTCTGATCCATTTCGTTTTTCGCCCAGGAGGACTCATTCATGTTGCTATCTTCTTTTCGGAATTGTTGCGTGGCGTGTTTGGTCTTGGCGATACCGCTTGCGGTTCTGGGGTTGCTCGTCTTGGGGAAGGACAATCCCCGCTCCGACGATCCCCCCTCCAAGGAGGTTGTCACTAACTCGCTCCAAATGAAGCTCGTCCTGATCCCGGCCGGCAAGTTCATGATGGGATTGCCGGAGGCCGAGAAGGCTCCCCTGAAGCAGCACGAGGTGGAAATCAAGGAGCCCTTTTTTCTGGGAATGCATGAAGTGAGGGTCCAGGGCTTCCGCGCGTTCGTTGAAGATGATGGTTACAAGACCGAGGCCGAGAAGGCCGGAGATCAAAACACGTGGAAAAATCCAGCCATCACTCAAGCCGAGGATCATCCGGTCATCCTCGTATCCTGGAATGATGCCCAAGCGTTTTGTGCATGGTTGAGCAAGAAGGAGGGAAAAAAGTATCGCTTATCCACGGAAGCCGAATGGGAGTATGCCTGCCGGGCCGGCACGACGACGCGGTTTTACAGCGGGGATGATTTCGAGGGTTTAAGAGAAGTCGCCAACGTTGGCTACTACACCACCACGCCCGTGGGCCAATTCAAAGCCAATGCCTTTGGCCTTTTTGACATGCACGGCAACGTCTACGAATGGTGCCAGGACGTGTTCGAACAAGGGAATCCGTACCGAGTCATCCGGGGCGGGAGCTGGGAGTGGTGCGACAACCGCGAGAACTGCGGGTCGGGGGCCCGCACCTGTCGAGAGCCGTCCCAACACCACCACTACGTGGGCTTCCGGGTTGCCCGAGATCCTTAGAATGCCGATATGAGAAACCTTCGACCTAACTCTAGCATTCGAAGACGAGCAATCGCATCTAGGCGAAAGCTTCACCGAAAGGCACTCGATCTTTTCGAGGGGAATGCCAAGGCGGCAAAAATTTGGCTGAACTCTCCTAACACGGCTTTGTCAGGCCACGTGCCTCTGAAGCCGGCAGAGACGGAAGAAGGCGCCAGATTAGTTGAAAACTTGATCGGCCGACTGGAACACGGGGTCTATTCTTGAAAGCGACCGAGGACCCATTATGAGCGAAAGTGAAACCCGCGCCGAATTATTCACGGCCTTCCGAGAGTTGTGCGAGATTGTCCCCGAGATGCGAGCCGGTCAGCTCATGGCCGCCGTTGGACAACTGTGTTCCGATCTCCACGGCCACGGACTGTGGGAAGCATCGGTCACAGAACTTCTTGAAGCGGTATGGCAGTTTCGCCGCAATTTCGAAGCCTCAGCAGCTAGGCCGAGCCCGCAACAGGTCTAAACAAGGCAGGAGGAGCGGAGATGTCGGTAGCAGAGCTTATGGCTGTTGTTCCTGCTCCCGCTCAGCCGAGAGACGTCGGCGATTTAACTGCGTGGAAAAATGCCGAGGCAAAGATCGGCACCCGGCTGCCAACGGACTTTCGGGACTTCGTGTTTCGCTACGGGTCAGGCGTCTTCAACGATCCAGGCAGGTTATGCGTCTTTCCCCGCAATCCGCTTTCCCCGGATTTCGATAATCGTTTCTGCTCTGACTGTGAGTTGTTGCGAGAAATAAAGGAGTTGGCTGGGGACGAGGAATTTCCTTATGCGGTGTTTCCTTCTACGTCCGGTCTTATGCTCTGGGCGGATGACGACAATGGCTGCATGTTCTTCTGGTTGACGGAGGGGGACCCTGACAACTGGCCCGTCCTGGTCACCCCGTCGCGCAGTTGTTTCTGGGAGCGCTTCGAGTTGCCCATGACTTCGTTTCTGTCCCAGGCATTCTCCCGGCGACTGATCTGTGCCCCGTGGAACGAGCCGGAATTTTTTTCCGGGCCGCGACGCATCAAGTTTGCCCAGGAGCGGGCCGAAATCGAGTATGAGTGAGCATATTAGAGCACCAAGAGGCTCCAAGCCGCTCACCGTAACAGGCCCAACTCTCACCAATCTTCTCCTCCGCTCCTATAATAAGAAAGAAAGCCATTTCCAAGGAGCTTCCCCCATGCAAGAGCGAATCGCGTATCAGGGCATCACTTTTGATGATGTCCTGCTGGAGCCCGCTTATAGTGACGTGATCCCGCGTGAAGTCGACGTGCGGACCCAGCTCACCCGCAACATCCGCCTCAATATCCCTATCGTCTCGAGTCCCATGGACACGGTCACGGAAAGCGAGCTGGCCATCGCCCTGGCGCAGGAAGGCGGCATCGGCATCATCCATAAGAACATGTCGATTCAAGAGCAGACGCGCGAGGTGGACAAGGTCAAGCGCAGCGAAAACGGCATCATCACCGACCCCATCACCTTGCCGCCCGACGAAACGGTGGGCACGGCTCGGGGGATCATGCAACAACAGAACGTCGGCGGCGTGCCCATCACCGTGGACGGCTACTTGAAGGGCATCCTCACCCGGCGCGACCTGCGCTTTCTCACCAACGACAACCAAAAGCTATCGGAGGTCATGACCAAAGATAACCTGGTGACGGCCCCGGAAAATACGACGTTGGAAGCGGCCGAGCGGATTTTAACGGAAAATAAGGTCGAGAAACTTCTGTTGGTGGACGAAAAATATAAATTGAAGGGCCTCATCACCATCAAGGACATCGACAAGCTCACCAACTTTCCCAATGCCTGCAAGGATAAACGGGGCAGGCTGCGGGTGGGAGCGGCGGTGGGGACTCATGACTACGAGCGGGCGGACTCGCTGATCCGGGCGGGCGTGGATGTTCTGGTCGTCGACTCGGCCCACGGTCACTCGATCAACATCATCGAAACCGTGGTCGAGATCAAACGCCGCTACGGTATCGACGTGATCGCGGGAAATGTGGCGACGGCGGAAGGGGCCGAGGCGCTGGTCGATGCCGGGGCCGACGCGGTCAAGGTGGGCATCGGGCCGGGGTCGATTTGCACGACGCGAGTTGTCTCGGGCGTAGGTGTGCCGCAGATCACCGCCATTTACCGAGTTTGCCAGGGATTGGCCGGTCAAAATATTCCGATCATCGCCGATGGCGGTATTCGGTATTCGGGCGACATAACGAAAGCGGTGGCGGCCGGCGCTCACTGCGTGATGATCGGCGGACTGTTCGCCGGCTTGGCCGAAAGTCCGGGTCAGACCATTATCTATAAAGGCCGCAGCTTCAAAACTTATCGTGGCATGGGCTCCCTGGGGGCCATGATGACCGGCTCGCCTGACCGCTATCGCCAGGACGGCAGCGGGGTGAAGCTGGTGCCCGAAGGGGTCGAGGGCCGGGTTCCTTACAAGGGACATCTCGGTCCGTTCGTGTACCAATTGGTGGGCGGTTTACGTGCCGGCATGGGCTATTGCGGCACGCGGAACATTGAGGATTTGCGCACGCGCGCCCGCTTCATCCTGGTCAGCGGCGCCTCGGTGCAGGAGGGCCATCCCCATGACATTGTCATTACGCAGGAAGCTCCAAATTACAGCTCGCGGGCGGAATACGTGGGTTCAGACGGCGGTTAGCGGGTGCAGTCTGGCGCTGTGGTTGGCCACGGCCGGCGCCTGGGCGCAAGAACAGAGTCAGCCGGCGGATGCCAATGGTTGGGCGCCGCCCCCTACTATTCGCAAAACCTTCTCGTCTCCGTCAACTGCTCGTTCCCAAACAGGAGTTTGGGAACGAGGGGCGGTGGAAAAGGAAGCCGGTGAAACGGCGAAACCGCCGTCCAATTCCTATGTCAATCCGGCCACGGGCGTCATCGTTCCCGTGCCGCCGCCGCCTCCGATAGTCCCATCCGACGAATGGACTCCCACTGCCGGTGCATCCGGAATCAAGACAACCTCCTTGCAGCAGCCGCCTAAGCCAGACCCAAACGTGAAGGCCCCGAGCGAGGAAGGGGAGGTGCAGATTCAGCTGGAGCCTCCGGGATCGGATCGGATTTTCGGCCGGCGCGATTCCGAGAGCTCTCTGAAGATCCGCATGCAGCAGGAAGTTCGGCAGCAAAAACGGCAGCCCATCCCATTCCCCGATGAGCCCATTCTGTCCACACTGAGATATGCCGGCCGCGTATTTCCCCCTATGACGGAAACCGTCGAGCCGAATTACCTGTGCTATGGCCGGCTGCTTTTCGAAGACAAAAACAGCGAGCGCTATGGCTGGGACCTGGGCTTCATCCAACCGTTCGTCTCGGCCGGCATTTTCTTCTGGGACACGGCATGGCTGCCCTATCACCTGGCGACCGATCCTTGCCGGAAATACGAATGCAACTCCGGTTACTGCTTACCGGGCGATCCGGTGCCGTACTTGATTTATCCGCCACTTTACAGCGTGACGGGCGCGGCCGCGGAAATCGGCACGATCGTCGCGTTGGCTTGGATCTTTCCGGGATAAGGGAGAAAGGACCAAAAGGACATAAGGGACGGCAAGGACGCAGAGTCCTCGTTCTCGCGCTCCGCGTGGGGAACGCACGTCCAGCCGCTCCGCGGCGCGCGACTCGCCAAGGCCGATTTTCTCAGCAACTTCTGGCCATTTCTTCTGGAATTCCCCATGTCCCTTTGCTACGCTCAAGGGGAATCCAACCAAGCCGCCCGTATCAGCATTTCACAAGGAGTAACGCCATGGAGCCGAAACCAGCCGTATGTCCGGATTGCGAGACCGGGAGTGAAACTGAGTTCGACCGGCGAGACTTTCTTAAAAGCGTGGGGACGACGGCCGCAGTTGCCGCGACCACGGGCTTGCCCGTCTGGGCGACGGCCGAGGCGACCGCCGCTCCTACCAAAACCAGCGCCGCCGAAACCGCCGTTAAGGGCCTCTACGAAACTCTCACCGACGATCAGCGCAAAGTCGTCTGCTTCGACTGGGACTACAAAGAAAAAGAACGCGGCCTATTGCGTACGTTCGTGTCTAACAATTGGCACATCACCAAACCGCGTATCACCGACGGCAAGGGGTTTTACACTAAGAAGCAGCAGACGATCATCCACGACATTTTCCAAGGGATCATCAATCCGGACTGGTACGGCAAGTTTCTCAAACAACTCAAGGACGACACCGGCGGCAAGGAATGGGGCATCGATCAGAGTATCGCCATCTTTGGTAAGCCGGGCAGCGAACAGTTCGAGTTCGTGATGACCGGGCGGCACATGACCATCCGCGCCGACGGCAACACCGAGGCACACGTGGCTTTCGGCGGACCGATCTTCTACGGCCACGCCGCCAGCGGCTTTAATGAAAAAGTTCACCATCCGGGCAACGTTTTCTTTCCTCAGGCAGTCATGGCCAACAAGGTGTACCAGATGCTCGAGCCGCCCCAGCAAAAGAAAGCCCTTCTGGAAAAGCTGCCGGTCGAGTCGGCGGTGGAATTCCGCGGTTCGAAGGCCAAGTTTCCCGGCATCGCCGTCGCCGAGCTGGCCAATGAGCAAAAGAAAGAGCTGCAAAAAGTCTTGATGGCTCTCGTCGAACCCTATCGTAAGGAAGATCAGGAAGAGGCGCTGGAATGCCTGCAAAGGCAAGGCGGGCTCGATAAATGCAGCCTGGCTTTTTATCGCGAGGGCGACATCGGCAACGACGGTGAATGGGACAACTGGCGGCTGGAAGGGCCTTCGTTCGTCTGGTACTTCCGCGGCTATCCGCACGTGCACGTCTGGGTCAACGTCGCAGACGACGCGTCGGTCAAGCTCAATGCCCAGGGGTGAGCCTCGAAAGAACCCACAAGCTGCCAGCTTGTCTACTGCTTTCCGAACAAGCTGGCAGCTTGTCCCTACGCCGCGGATTCGGCTTTGATGACGATGGCCGTCATGTCGTCAACCTGCGTCCGGAAGCTGCAGAAGTCGCGAGCGCTGGCGCAAAGGATGTTGACAATGTCGTTGGCCGTCTTGGATCGGTTGGCGCGGACAATCTCCAGGGCTCGCTCGACCCCAAACAGCTCTTCATCGCCCCCGTGGGCTTCCACGATACCATCTGTCATGAGCAAGACCGCATCGCCTGGCTTCAACACCACCGGGGACGCGGCAGCGAACTCCCCGTCTGCCATGACCCCCAAGGCCATGCCCGTGCTCTTGAGGTCGCTCTTAACGGCTCCGGAAGCATCCAGGATGAACCCGGTCTGGTGTCCGGCACTGGTGTAAACAAAAGACTGTTGGCCAGCATCCAGTCGGGCGAAGAGGAGTGTAGCGAAGCGGCCGTCCACGTCACTGACCAGCGCTTCGTTGACCAGGGAGAGGATCTTGGCAACATCGGCGTGGGCCACCGCGAAGGCACGCAGGTAGGCCCGCATTTCCGCCATCAGCAGCGCCGGCCCAAACCCGTGACCGCTAACGTCGCCGATGGCGATGCCCGAGCTCCCGTCCTTGAACGGGATGTAATCGAAGTAATCTCCGCCGGTGGCCTCCGCTGGATACGATGCTCCGGCGACATCAAAGCCCGCCAGCGGAAGAGGGGCGGCCGGGAATAGCTTTTGTTGAATCTGCCGCGCGATGCGAATCTCCGCATGCAGGCGTTCCGCCTCCCAGCGTTCCTTGCCCTCGGCCAGCTGGCGCTGGTGCTCGCGCAGCTCGGCCCGGCGCAGCAATTCCGCTTGCCGTTTCACCTCTTCCGTCTTCCGGAACATGTCCACGAATACAGCTGCCTTCGAACGCAAGATCTCCGGCACAATCGGCTTGCGGATGTAATCCACTGCCCCGAGGGAATACCCTTTGAACATCTGCAGGTCATCCGACTCATAGGCGGTCAGGAAAATGATCGGCGTGTGCTGCGACCGTTTCCGCTGGCGAATCAGGGAGGCCGTTTCGAATCCGTCCATTGCCGGCATTTTGACGTCCATCAAGATGAGAGCGAAATCCTCGCTGAGAAGGGAGCGCAGAGCCTCCACGCCAGAACGCGCCTTGACCACGTTTACATCCAGCGTTTTCAGGATCGCTTCCAGCGCCAGCAGGTTGCTGGGCTGGTCATCCACGATTAGAAGATTCACCCGCGAGGCCAAGGCTTGATCCTTCGTTTCCAAGGGGCGTGCATCTACCGTGATCATGGTTTCTCCTTTCCTCGATTTCGTCTCCTCAATCCGGGCTACGTTATCCGTCGGTATATCCTCTCGCTGGAATCAAACGGATCGTAACAGTTCTCGTGGGGAGTGAACTTGATGGTCTCTCCGTTCCCCAGGCACAAAAAGCCGGCCACGGCCAGGCTCTCGTACAACAGGCCGTGAACTCGCGCCGTCAGCACGTCGTTGAAATAGATCATGACATTTCGGCAGAGGATTACGTGGAAGTCGTTAAAAGATCCGTCCGTCACCAGATTGTGCTGGGCGAAGACGACGTTCTCGCTCAGGGAATGCTGGAAGATGACGTGGTCGTACCCGGCGGTGTAATACTCCGAGAACGAACCGGTGCCGCCGGCTTGAAGGTAATTGCCCGTGTACTCTCGCAAGAGAGACAGGGGGAAGATGCCGCTTTTCGCTTGGGCTAGAACTCCCTCGTTCATGTCGGTGGCGTAGATCCGGCACTTGGAGTAAAGCCCTTCTTCCCGGAGCAAGATGGCCATGGAATAGACCTCTTCTCCCGTTGAACAGCCCACGTGCCAAAGCCGGATGAACGCCTGGTTGCGCAATTCCGGCACCACCCGAGCCCGGAACGCGCGATAAAAATCTGGATCGCGGAACATTGAGGTCACGTTGATCGTGATCTTCAACAAAAAGCGTTCCATGACCGTTGGATCGTGGAGGAGCTTCGCCTGCAGCTCGGTGATACCGTGAGCCTTTTCCTCATCGACGCATTGCCGGATCCGGCGCTGGATAGAAGAGTAGGCGTAATCGCGGAAGTCGAACCCATAGCGGCGAAACACCGCTTCCAGGAGAAGTTGGATCTCCAGGGTCTCGAGGTCGTCAACGTTCGCGGATAAGCTCATGGTTCAAGTGAAGACGGAGTCGTGAGTGGTGAGTGGTAAGACATCGCCTTGGGACCCCTGACCGTGGCGGCAAGTTTTCAACTTGCCTGTAAATCGGGCAAGCTGAAAACTTGCCGCCACCACTCACCACTCACCTACTCACCACTCACTCCTCGTTACCGATACAACCAAACGCGCAACAGCGACAGTACCTGGTCCGATTTCACCGGCTTGGCGATGTAGTCGGAGGCGCCCGCTTCGATGCACTTTTCCCGGTCGCCCTTCATGGCCTTGGCCGTCAGGGCGATGATCGGCAGCGATCCGAATCGCTCCATCCGCCGGATGGCCCGCATCGTTTCGTAGCCGTCCATCCCCGGCATCATGATGTCCATCAAGACCAGGTCGATATCCGGAGTTTTCTGGAGGATGTCGATCCCCGCTTGGCCATTCTCCGCGTAGAGGACCTGCATCCCGTGAGTCTCCAACATGCTGGTCAAGGCGAAAATATTGCGCAAGTCGTCGTCAACAATCAGAACCTTGCGGTTGGCAAGCACGGGGTCAGTCTCGTGAATCTGGCGGAGGATCCGCTTCTTGGCCTCCGGCAGGTTCGCCTCGACCCGGTGCAGGAATAGGGCGGTCTCGTCGAGCAGCCGCTCGGGCGACTTGACATCCTTGATCACGGCTCCCTCGGCCAGGCACCTGAGCTCCGCCTCCTCTTCCGGTGTCAGATCCTTGCCGGTGTAAAGGATGATCGGCAGGTTGCGGAGCTCGGGTTTTTTCTGGATTCGATTGACCAGCTCGAAGCCAGTCATGTCCGGGAACCACAGGTTGATCACCAGGCAGTCAAACGCCGTGGTTTTGAGGGCGTTCAAGGCTTCCTCGGCCGTGCCGACGGCGGTGATGTGCACGTCGCCATCGCCGATTAGCTCAATCATGGCGCCCCGGTGAGCCTCGTCGGCTTCCACCAACAGAAGGTTTTTCACCCGACGTTCCACAAAACTCTGGATCTTGGCGAAGGATTCCGCCAAAGCGTGCTTGTTGACAGGTTTTTTCAGGTAGGACAAGGCCCCTAGCTGCAGCCCGCGCTGCCAGGCTTCCGCGACGGAAATGATGTGGATCGGAATGTGCCGGGTGGTCAAGTCGTTTTTGAAGTGCTCCAGGACCTTCCAGCCGTCCATGTCCGGCAGGCGGATGTCGAGGGTGATGGCATCGGGCGGGAATTGCTGCGCCAGCGCCAAGGCGGAATGCCCTCCTGGCGCGACGAGTCCCTTGAACCCTTGTTCCCGGGCCATGTGCAACAGAACCCGGGCGAAGTTGGGATCATTCTCCACGATGAGAAGGACGCGATCTCCCTGCTGGATCCGGTCCCGATCGTCCTCGACCTCGCCGGCGGGCGGCGCGGCAGGCCCTCCCTCTTCCTCAATTCGAGTATTAAGGATCGAAGATGGAGGATCGGCACGGTGCGTTCCCGATTCTCGATCTTCGATTCTCAATTCTCGATTCTCGATCTTGGATCCTCGATCTTTATGCTCGCGCGGGGAGGCGAGGAGTTTTGCGCTCGCGCCTGCTGAATCGGTGGCGGTATAAGTCTGCGGCAAGTACAGCGTGAACGTGCTGCCCTGGCCCACGGTGCTGGCGACTTTGATCTCTCCGCCGAGCAGGTGGGCGATTTCTCGGCTGATGGACAGTCCCAGGCCGGTGCCGCCATATTTGCGGGCAGTGCCGCTTTCGGCTTGCTGGAACGGCTCGAAAATGATCTTGAGCTTGTCGGCCGCGATGCCGATGCCCGTGTCGGTCACGGCGAAGGCTATGACACTGGCCGCGCGGTTGAGCCCTTCCTGGTTGGAACTCCAACCTCCGGCGGCCACCCCCACGCGCAAGCCCACTTTGCCCTGTTCGGTGAATTTGAAGGCGTTTGAGAGCAGGTTTCGGAGGACTTGCTGCAGTCGTTTCGCATCACAATAAATGGCTGGGGGCAGGCCGGCAGCAAGGTCGACGCCGAAGTCGAGCCCCTGGTTCTGGGCCACCGGCATAAAGGTCCGCTCCACGTACTCCCGCAATTCCGCAAAGGGCAGCTCGCCGAGATCCAGGGTCATGGTGCCGGATTCGATCTTGGCCATGTCGAGGATGTCGTTGATAAGGGTCTGGAGGTCGGAGCCGGCCGCATAAATGGTTTTGGCGAATTCGACCTGCTTCGGGGCGAGGTTGCCCTGCGCGTTGTCGGCGAGCATCTCCGCCAGAATGAGCAGGCTATTGAGCGGGGTGCGCAGCTCGTGCGACATGTTGGCCAGGAATTCGGACTTGTACTTGGAGGTCAGGGCCAACTGCTCGGCGCGCTCCTGCAGAGATAGTTTGGCCAGCTCGATCTCCCGATTCTTCCCTTCGACTGCGGCCTTCTGAGCCATGAGCTGGCGAGCCTTTTCTTCCAGCTCCTCGTTAGTTTGTTTCAACTCCTCCTGTTGCGTTTTCAATAGTTCTTCGGAGGCCTGTAGCGAGCTGGCCTGTTGCTCCAGCCGTTGGTTGCTTTCCTTTAGCTCTTCCTGCTGGACTTGGAGCTCCTCGGTCAGCGATTGCGATTGCTTGAGCAGTTCTTCAGTGCGGGTCGTGGCAGCGATCGTGTTCAGGACGATGCCGATGCCTTCCGCCAGCTGATCGAGGAAGGCGAGGTGGGTAGCGGTGAAGCGGTTGAGCGAGGCCAGCTCGATAACCGCCTTCACTTCTTTCTCGAACAGCACGGGCAAGACGACGATGTTGCGTGGCGAAGCGTCGCCCAGCCCCGAGCTGACCTTGATGTAATCTTCGGGTACCTCGGTGAGCACGAGCCGTTGCTTCTCCAGAGCACATTGTCCCACCAGGCCTTCGCCGGGCGCGAATCGGTTGGCCAGTTTCTTGCGCTCCTGGTAGGCGTAGCTGCTCACCAGCTTCAAGACGGTGGCCCCGTTCATCGAATCCATGAGGTAAAGAACGCCGTGGTGGGCGTTGACCACCGGCGCCAGCTCCGAGAGGATGAGATTGGCCACTGCCAGGAGATCCTTCTGGCCCTGGAGCATGCGGCTGAACTTGGCCAGGTTGGTCTTCAGCCAGTCCTGCTCGGTGTTCTTCTGCGTGGTATCGCGAAGATTGCCGATCATCTCGTTGATGTTGTCCTTGAGCGCGGCCACTTCGCCCTGGGCTTCGACGGCGATGGATCGGGTCAGATCCCCCTTCGTAACGGCCGTGGCGACCTCAGCGATGGCGCGCACCTGGGTGCTGAGATTGGCGGCCAGCTGATTGACGTTGTCGGTGAGATCCTTCCACGTCCCGGCCGCGCCCGGCACGCTGGCCTGGCCGCCGAGCTTGCCCTCAACACCCACCTCGCGGGCCACGGTGGTGACCTGCTCGGCGAACGTGGCTAGCGTGTCGCTCATCTCGTTGATGGTGCTGGCTAGAGCCGCGATCTCCCCTTGCGATTCGAGCGTCAACTTGCGTTGCAGTTCCCCGTGGGCCACCGCCGTCACCACCTGGGCGATGCCGCGCACCTGGGCCGTCAAGTTGGCGGCCATCATATTCGCGTTATCGGTCAGATCCTTCCAAATGCCGGCCACGCCGGGAACAACGGCTTGGCCGCCCAGTTTGCCCTCGGTGCCGACCTCGCGGGCCACACGGGTCACCTCGGAAGCGAAGGAGCTGAGCTGATCCACCATGGTGTTGATGGTGTTTTTCAGCGCCAGAATCTCGCCGCGCACATCCACGGTGATCTTCTTGGACAGATCGCCCTTGGCGACGGCGGTCGTGACATCGGCGATGTTGCGCACCTGACTGGTGAGGTTGGCGGCCATGGAGTTGGCATTGTCGGTCAAGTCCTTCCAGATGCCGGCCACGCCCTTCACCTCCGCTTGGCCGCCGAGCCTGCCCTCGGTGCCGACCTCGCGGGCCACGCGCGTCACTTCCGAGGCGAACGAGCCCAGCTGGTCCACCATGGTGTTGATGGTGTTCTTGAGCTGGAGAATCTCCCCCTGGACGTCCACCGTGATCTTCTTGGACAGGTCGCCCTTGGCGACGGCCGTGGTGACATCGGCGATGTTGCGCACCTGATTGGTGAGGTTGGCAGCCATGGAATTGACGTTATCGGTCAGGTCCTTCCAGGTGCCGGCTACGCCGGGAACGGCGGCTTGGCCGCCCAGCTTGCCCTCGCTGCCGACCTCGCGGGCCACGCGGGTCACCTCCGAGGCGAACGAGCTGAGCTGATCCACCATGGTGTTGATGGTTTTCTTGAGCCGGAGAATTTCTCCCCGAACGCGGACGGTGATTTTCTTCGACAAGTCGCCGTTGGCAACGGCGGTGGTCACTTCGGCGATGTTGCGCACCTGGCCGGTGAGGTTGGCGGCCATGGAGTTGACGCTGTCGGTCAGGTCCTTCCAGGTGCCGGCCACGCCGCGGACGACGGCCTGGCCCCCCAGCTGTCCCTCCGTGCCCACCTCGCGCGCCACGCGCGTTACCTCCGAGGCGAAAGAGTTGAGCTGGTCCACCATGGTGTTGATGGTGTTTTTGAGCTCGAGAATCTCCCCCTTCACGTCCACGGTGATCTTCCGGGACAAGTCGCCGCGAGCGACGGCCGTCGTCACTTCGGCGATATTGCGCACCTGGCCGGTCAGGTTCGCGGCCATCATGTTGACGCTGTCGGTTAACTCTCTCCATGTGCCGGCCACGCCCTTGACCACCGCCTGGCCGCCCAGCTTCCCATCGGTGCCGACCTCGCGGGCCACCCGCGTCACTTCCGAGGCGAAGGAGCCAAGCTGATCCACCATGGTGTTGATCGTGTTCTTCAATTCCAGGATTTCGCCGCGCACGTCCACCGTGATCTTCTTGGACAGGTCGCCCTTGGCGACCGCGGTTGTCACCTCGGCGATGTTGCGCACCTGGCTGGTGAGGTTGGCGCCCATGGAATTGACGCTGGCCGTCAAGTCTCTCCAGGTGCCGGAGACATCGCGAACATCGGCTTGGCCGCCCAGCTTGCCTTCCGTGCCGACTTCGCGGGCCACCCGCGTTACCTCCGAGGCGAAGGAATTGAGCTGGTCCACCATGGTGTTGATGGTGTCCTTGAGCTCCAGAATTTCGCCTTTGACGTCGACCGTGATCTTTTTGGATAGATCGCCCTTGGCGACCGCGGTTGTGACCTCGGCGATGTTGCGCACCTGGCTGGTGAGGTTGGCGGCCATGGAGTTGACGTTATCGGTCAAATCCTTCCAGATACCGGCGACGCCAGGGACCGCGGCTTGGCCGCCTAATTCCCCTTCGGTGCCGACCTCGCGGGCCACGCGCGTCACCTCGGAGGCGAAGGAATTGAGCTGGTCCACCATGGTGTTGATGGTGTCCTTCAACTCCAGGATTTCGCCTTTGACGTCCACGGTGATTTTCTTGGATAGATCGCCCTTGGCGACCGCGGTGGTGACCTCGGCGATGTTGCGCACCTGGCTGGTGAGGTTGGCGGCCATGGAATTGACACTATCGGTGAGGTCTTTCCAGGTGCCGGCCACTCCCGGAACGACCGCTTGGCCACCCAACTTACCATCCGTGCCCACCTCGCGGGCCACGCGCGTCACCTCGGAGGCGAAAGAACCCAGCTGATCGACGACGCTGTTGACGGTTCGGCCAATGCGAAGAAATTCTCCCTCCAGCGCTTTTCCTTCAACCTCGAGCGCCATTCGCTGAGAGAGGTCCCCTTTCGCCACTGCCCCAATGACGCGGGCGACTTCCAGCGCGGGTTGAACCAAGTCCCCAATCAGGGAATTGACCGATTCAACGCGGGCGGCCCAGCCGCCGCCGGCGCCGGGAAGAGAGGCCCGTTGACTAATTTTTCCTTCCTTGCCGACGGCTTGGCTGATGCGCTCGACTTCCCGCGTGGAGGCGTCCAAAAGCTCGATCACGTCGTTGAACGCCTCGGCGAGCTCACCATGGGGACCGGTGTGCTCGAGCGGCAGGCGGACGCTAAAATCGCCTCGCTTGACCGCCCGCAGGGCCCCCAAAAGCTTCCGGTCGGCAACACCATTGGCGAGCTGTGCATTGGGCATGGGCTTCTCTCCGGCAAAGGCCTGGCATGGCTAAGCGTAGGGTAGGAACGCCGATCTCTTGTATGCGAGTCTCGCAAAACGGAGGTTCTTGCTAGACATCGAGTGGCCAGGGCTTTTCCGGGCAGGGGAAGTGTTGGGCGGACGTCGCTTTTACGCAATCGGCAATGCTGGGAAGGCTATCCAAAGGATGGTATGAACTGTCCTCGGGATGTCATTAAGAAAAATAATGCCGGTTATTAGGAAAGAAAACGCCTATGACCCGGACTGCCAGCACCGTCCCCAGCCAATTTCATGGATCCGCGAGCATTCCCTGTCGCCTCTTCCCGATCCCTGGCCGCTGCGCTAGATGCTGATTCAAATTTCATACCAATCTGGGAGTAAATGAAAGGATGGGGGGTGCTAGGTCGGCGATTGCGCTGCCCAGGCCAGGGGCTTGCGGCTCAGCTTGAGCACAACTGGCCCACGGCTCTTCGCCGGATCTCAATCCACATAGGGATCGGCGCCGAGATCTTTGAGAATCTCCTGCCGGTGTTTCTCGTAGACCAGCAGGTCGACGCGCTCGCGGCGATGGCGGCGCTCGATGCGGCGCTGGGCGCGACGGAAAAAAGCAGGAAACGTTGATGTGGCGCCCGCCTGAATGACTTGGAAGGCAGCTTGATATCGGTGCCCCGCCCGGGGATATTGGTGAATCCATTCTGCCTATCCCGCTTAGCATCCGGCTTTGAAATTCTTAAATAACAGTTTGCTCGGCCGGCAATTGGGCCAACGGCAGCTATAGCTTCGGCAGCTACACGGCCACCGACAGCGCTTCGTCGAGTGAAGACAACAAGGTTAGCGGCAGCAACAGCTCCTTGAGCAGCTTCACTTCCGATCGCAGCGATAGCCACAGCTGGAGCAACGTCCAGAACCTAAGCGGCGGCAACGGCAGCTTCACCCAGAGGTCGTCCGATGTCTATGGCTTGACCTATTATCAGAAAACGACGGGCAACGTCGTCACCAACACGTCGGGCAGCACAACGAACTCCACAAACAGCACCGGCACGTTTAGTCTCAGTAGCGGTGACCCCTGGGGCGGCGCCGGCGGCATCGGCTCCAACTCGGCAACCCGGGGTTCGTCAGGCACGGCGAGCGGGGTTGCGTCAGCGCCCCGAGATGCGAGCGCCGGATCGGCAAGCGGTGGCAGTTATGCCCCCGGTGCCGATACCAGCACCAAGCAGGGGACCAATGACAAAGGACAAATGCCCGTCTCCCCCGGCAGCGCGCTCACTCCGATGCCCACCCTGGGCAAAATGATCCCGATGGCCATGCGCTCGCATGTCCACCTGCTGGACACCGGCAACGCCCGCATGCACCGCAAAGGCCCGCAAGCATTCCAACTCTACCCCACCGCCACCGCCACCGCCACCGCCACCAGCATCGCCCAAGCCGCGACTCCCGGCCCCGACGGCAAACCGCTAACCCAAGACAAGTTCTTCCAAAAAATCCCCTACACGACCACCCCCGGCTCGGCGGTGGGGAACGTGTGGAATGATGGGGTGTATGTGAAAGGCTCGGGCCAGGACCCACCGCTCGTGCAACTGGCGGCAAACACGAACGGCGGCGGAGGGGACCAGCCATATGTAGCGAGCCCGTTGCAGATCTTCTGGGAAAAGACCAAGTCCATGCCGGGGGTTCTTTGGGGCCGATCGAAAAACACTTGGGACAACCTCAAGCATCTCGACGAAGTGCAACTCCCCCTGGGCCTCCATTTCATCGCAACGATATTCTCCAAGTTCCCAAAGACAGTGGAGGGCATTGGAACGACGTTGGCAACGGCCTGGCAGGGGCTGACGATGCTCCCCAAGTGGCAAACGTGGGTGAACATATGGGACAACCTCACCAGTGCCGATTACTGGAAGAGGGACTGGAACAATCTTGTAAGGGACTGGAAGGAATTCATACAAAAATGGAAGGAGGACCCGGAAGGGGCGGCAGGCGACGTGACCGGCGACCTGATCGCCGCCTACGTCGGCTTCAAACTTGCGCAAGGGATCGGGAGTGCAGCGAGGGCGATATCCGGAAGCGAAGCGGCAGCAGAAGGCGCGGCGGCAGAAGGCGCGGCAGCGAAAGGAGGTCCATACGGTGAAGTAAGATCAGGGAATAAGGGTGGTGAAGTTGACCACACACCTGCTCAGTCGGTGAGTCCATACTCTCGTGTGAAAGGTCCGTCCGTATGGATGGAAAAGCCTGATCATAAGAAAACTGCAAGCTGGGGATCCGGAAAGGAGGCGCAAGCCTACCGAAGGAGACAAGCGGACCTTATCAAGCAAGGCAAGTTGCGTGAGGCCATTCAGATGGACATTGACGATATCAGGGCAAAGTTCGGATCGAAATATGATGAGAACATCAGGCAAATGCTTGCAGCGTTTGGGTTCTCAGAATAGGAGTTTAACTGCAATGGAGATCCTGCCATTTGTTTCCATTGGCGACCTTAGGTTTGGCGAATCTCGGCAAGATGTTCGAAAGCACTTAGGTACAAAATATCAAGTGTTTAGAAAGGACGTTGGAGCAAACGAGACTGATGCTTATGACGAGTTAGGCCTTCATCTTTACTATGACAATGATGACAAACTTGAATATGTAGAGACTTTTACGCCTGCCGCACCAACTTTCAAAGGAGTTGCAATGCTTGGCAGACATTCGGAAGATGTCCAAGAAGACCTGGCAAGGGCTGGGCACACATGTTCAGTCATGGACGACGTTAGCATCAATTGTGGGAGTGCTGGCATTGCACTTTACTCGCCCGATGAGATGGTCGAAGGAGTCGGTGTATATCGCAAGGGCTATTTCGATGCTTGAAAAACGCTGGAAAAGCTGGCGGCCGTTTGGGTGGTGGAAGAAAAACAAGAAGCCGGTCCCGGCCAAGAATATTCAAGTCGGTGACCCAAGGCATCAACAATAACAGCAATACCGCCAATAACACGCTCGCCTACTCCATCTCCAACGGCGGCAGCTACGCCACCACCGACACCTATAGCTACGCCACCACCGACACCTACAGCTACGGCACCACCGACACCGATACGTTCACGAGCTACCAGGCGGGGTGCTATGCGAATGGCTCGTATGCGTTCACGAGCGTGGTCTTCCTGGCGGCGGGGACGACGACGGACACGAGCCATGAGTACGAGAGCAGCACGGACACGGTCAGCGCCAGCTCGAACGAGACGGTGAACGAGACGTTCTCGGGCAGCGCCAGTTTTTCAAGCCAGGGCTTCCGCGGCCAGCTCAACGGCTCGGGCACGCACTACGCCACCTCCGGCGACGCCTCCAGCTATACCTCCGCGGACAGCGCCACCTTCGATGCCGGCGGCACCGACACCTTCAGCTCCTATGCGGCCGGCAGCTTCTCCAATCTGACCTACGGCTTCGCCAGCTATGTCTATCAGGCCGGCGGTCAGGGGACGTACACGCTGAATGTGTTCCATGGCCAGGGCGGCGGCCAGACCATGAACGATACCGCCTCCGACAGCGCCTACTATCAACTGAGCAGCGCCAGCTTCAGCAGCGTGGACACCTACAACTCCTCCGGCAGCGACAGCGCCAACTTGACGAGCCAGGAGACCTATACCCAGAAGCTGACCGGCGGCGGTAATTACAACCTCTACGAGGCGGGCAAGTACGGCCAAGCGAGCTTCAGCCTGACGAGCGTGACGTTCAAGGAACAGGGCACGTGGACGGCCAACTCGACTTATCAGTTCAGCCAATCGCAGGGCGGCTCGACCGCGAACAGTTGGAGCGCCAGCGGCCAGGAGACCTACACCAGCGGCGGCAACGGCACCCAGGGCGGCGGCGGCACCCAGACCGGCAGCTATAGCGATCAGGGCAGCTCCAGCGAAGGCTTCTCGGCCTCAGTCAGCCTGACCTACGGCCAGACCGCCACCAATTGCTTCACCTCCTATCAGGCCGGCAGCTGGTCGAACGGCAGTTACAGCTACGCCAGCCTGACCTACGACGGCTCGGGTAACGAATGCTTCACGACCACCTCGGCCCAGACCTGGACCGACTCCGGCGGGGGCAACGTCATCGATTCATCGACCGGCATCAGCACCTCCGGCATCCAAGGCAGCTATAACTACGGTTTCTCAAGCAGCTACACTTTCAACGGCTCGGGCAGCGGCCTGGGCAACTACAGCCTGCACGAAGAGGGCAGCTACGGTGCCGGCAGCTACAACCTGGGCTCCATGTCTTATAGCGTCGGCGGCAGCATGGTGCTGTCCGACTCGTACTCCGGCACGGATTCGTCGAGCGCCTCGGGGACGTTCACGAACTTCAACTACTTCGACAGCTATAACGGCGGCGCCGGCGGGCAGACCTCCTACAGCTTGTCGGAGCAGGGCAAGTACTCGAACCATAGCTGGGCGGTGACGCGCTTCACCGAGTCGGAGAGCACCTATGCCAACTCCAGCTACGGCGCCTTTGGCTCGTTCATGGATGCCACGGGCGCCGGCAGCTGGCAGTTCTCGGCCAAAGCCGGCTCGACCTTCACGCTCTATGGCGTCGGCAGCTACGCCAACGGCTGCTTCAGTTTCCTGACGTTCAACTCGATGCTGTCGGCCACCGTCAACACCGATGCCCAGGGGCAAGGGCACAACAGCGCCTGGTCCAGCTACAGCTACGAAAACAGCACCAGTCACAGCGCGTCGCTCAAGGAATTGGGCCAAGGGCAGACCGGCAACTACACGCTGACGTTGGAGGACACGGTCTATCGCACCTTCAAGGGGGTCACCGCCGGGCACACGGTGACCATGACCAGCTCCACCGACGCAAAGACCACGGGCACGGGGGCCTTCAGCCTGAAGGGAGGCAATCCCTACATGCCGATGTTCGTCTCCGGCATGGCCCAAGCGGCGGCTTACGGCGTGGGCATGGCCGTCCCCTGGTGGTCCGGCGGCGGCGGACCCAACAGCCAAGCCGGCCCCAACCGCATCACCGTCAGCTTGCCGCGCATCGACCCCAGCCGCCTCTTACCCGACTGGAGCGCGTTACCCCCGGGCGGATACGGCTCGACGGACGGAACCAACGGCAGCACCGTGCCGGGACAGAACGTGGGCGTGCCATCAGCATCCACTGACGAACCGAACTTGGGCTTACCGGCGGGTCCCAACGGACCGGGGAGCTCGAGTGGCGGCGGCAATAGCGGCAGCAAGACGATGAGCAGCAGTAGCAACTCCGGTTTCTCCTACGGCCCGGCCTACTCGCGCGGCGGCGGTAGTTCCTTGCTGCCTCCGTTCGACTCCCCGCAACAGAGCCCCAACAACGGACCGTACAAGGACTCGTACCTGCGGACGATGGGAACCAAGGACAAGGTAACCGCGGCGGCAGGCGACTGCTTCTGCGGCACGGGAATGGAGATTACCGTCGGATATGAGAACGGACATCCCGTGAGGGGGACCTATATGGTGGGCTTTTGGATGGCGGGCAACGAGATGCCCACCGAAGAACACAGCATGAGGACCATCGATCCTTCGCAGCTTGCAAACCTCCGCGCGATCGACGACTTAATAGCTAAGTACGAGAACCTAATTAGGGACATGAAAAGACGGGCTGTTGGCCCCGAGATCAGAAAGGAGTGGCTCTCACAAGCAGAATACCTCCTGAAGATGGCCAAGCTCTACAAGGCTGGCAAGATTAGTGGAATTCAGGGCGATCCGCTCGACGAGCTAACAAAATCTTATGAGAAGCTTCGCACGAATTTCAATCAGGATGTTCTGACTCGACATGGCTTGCGGACTCCCCCTGTAGTGACTCCGCCTCCATTACCCGATCCGGTGCCGTGGTATAAAGATCCAAATCTTGGTAGTCTCGATTCTCCACCGAAAGGAATGCCATGGTATGGTTGGTGGGCCCATTTCGTTTTGTTGGGTGCCCAACTGCCCGGGGGTGGTATGGCGGTTGGGGAGGGCTCCGGCGCGTTGGGAGGGGGTCTGCCGGGAAAAGGAATCCCGAGGAAGCATCCGTTTTGGGCAGGGAAGACATCACTGCAAGCCAAAACCTGGATCGAGCGTCTTCAGAGACTCGAAAAGGAAAGGGATGAATTGAGGGCTTTGGCCAATGGGATGGAAAAGGCGGGTCCGCTGTCGAAAACCGAACAATGGGCGCTGGACGGAATAAAAGATAAGATTAGGGATCTTGGCAAGGAAATGGACGAAGCGAAGAAAATGTTAAGAAAATGCAAGTAGGCGTCTGGAAACAAATGGCAAAATGGCAATGCGGAGAAGGTTGGTTTCAAGGGTGGTGAGGAACCTTGAAATAAGAAAGAAAGAAGAATTGTGGCCTTTGGCCAATACAATCAGAAGTCGGGACGGGCCGTTACGGGCATTAGACACCGGGAGACGACATGGCAAACACAAACTTGGAGAGAAGCGATCACAATAACAGTGACGAGCGCGAGCTTTCAAATGAAGAGATAGAGGCCCTTGTTCACCGGACGGAGGATTTGCAGAGGGATTTCAAGGAACTCGAACAATGGGTCGACGGCCACCTGGATCGGAGATTACGTGAACTGGCCGGTCCACATCTTGAGCGAATGCTAAGCAATCAAGAAGAGACCTTGAAATATCTTACGGACCCTAACCCGAACCTTCGGCAAGTCGCCCTGAGACTCGCGGACTGGCATTGGAACATTACTGACATGCTAGCGCCGGTATACGAAGAAATGGCGCTAACAGACCCGGATGATGAAGTGCGGGAGTCAGCGATGAGAGCTCTTGCGACATGTTATAGAGCAACAAAAGATGTGCGAATTGGGCGTCTCTTGGCGATCCTCGTTCGCAATGAAGATTTGGCCGCGAGCGTTAGGGTTATAGCGTTCGCGTCCCTAGTTCGGGTACACGGGTCGTTGGATTATTCCGGCAAAGCCCCGTCGATTCCTCAGTGTCTAGGAGACATTGATTGGGACTTTGTAGAACAATATCTTTCTGGCGGCGGGGACGACGACGGATACCAGCCATGAGTACCAGAGCGCCACCGAGGCGCCCGGGAAAGAACCAGATGGCAACACAAACATGGAGAAAAGCGATCACAGTAACAGTGATGAACGCGAGCTTTCAAATCAGAGCAGAAAAAGGGGTCGGGAGTGGGTCGGGAGTCTTTGAACTAAGCGATTGCGAGCCTTTTCCCGACCGCCAGTTGCAAAGCGAGTCTGAGCCAACCAGGTAGTCAAATACGGTCGGCAAAGAATGCAAGATCAATCCCATGTCCAACTCCGTCTCCCTAACCATGATTGTTCGGAACGAGGAAGCGACCCTGGCGGCCTGCTTGTCGTCGGTGGCCGACTTGGTGGATGAAATCGTGGTCGTGGACACGGGATCGACGGACGGCACGAAAGAAGTGGCGGCTCGCTTTGGAGCGCGGGTTTTTGATTTTCCCTGGTGCGATGACTTTGCGGCCGCCCGCAATGAGAGCCTTTCTCATGCGCGTGGAAACTGGATCCTCTGGTCAGATGGGGACGAGTATTTTGATGAAACGAACCGCTTGAAGCTGCGTCGGCTGCTCTCCCATTTGAACGCTGAAAAAACCGCATTCCTGATGGGGCAGCATTCCCGGTCGCACGGGGGCCTGGCAATATTGGTCCATCAGGTCCGGTTGTTTCGTAACGATGCCGAGATCCGTTGGGACTATCGCGTTCACGAACAAGTTCTGCCCGCGCTCCAGCGAGCCGGCCATCAAGTTCATCGCACCGATATCCTGATCACGCACACGGGCTACCAGGACTATTCCAAGCAAGCTGGCAAGACGGAGCGAAATCTTCGGTTGCTCCTCTTGGACCAGGCCGACCGCCCCGACGATCCATTTACGCTGTTCAATTTGGGGCTGACTTACAGTCGGTTGCGCGCGCACGCCGCGGCGGTCGATCCCTTGTTGCGCAGCTTGAAGGTCCTGGCGCCCGATAGTCCGCTACGGCCGAAGGCCACTGCCGCTCTGGTTCGCTCATACGACCGATTGGGTAGAGGAGAGGAAGCGTCGGCGATTTGTTCGACGGCGAGAATGCAGTTCCCCGAAGACTTGGAGTTACTGGGCCTAGACGGATCCTTGCGCCTGGCGAGAGGCGACGAAGCCGGGGCTGAGAGATGTTGGAAGGAGGTGCTTTGGTCCCGAGCCACGCCACCGATTAGCTATCCGGGGTTTTTCCAGTCGGAAGAAGAAGGAAGCATGCCGGTTTTCGGCGAAACGGGTGAGCCAAAGGACGTGGACGAGGCCGTCTTTCCCTGTGCCGGTCATAATTTGGCCATGCTCTATCGCCGGCAAGGGCGAACTGCCGATGCGGAAGCCCAGTGGCGTGATGTCCTGGACGGATATCCGGGTTTTCTGCAAGGCTGGGTCGGCCTGGGAGAGTTTTACCGGGATCAGGGACGGTGGACCGATTTGGAGCGCACGGCCGAAACCATGGAGCGCACGCCGCGGATGCTTCCGGAGGCGCTGGCCCTGCGCGCTCAGGGCTTGCTGGCGCGTCGGGACTTTGTTCAGGCTCGCGATCTTCTTCGATTGGCACTCTCCCGCGATCCCAGTTTCTTGAAGGCCAAGGAAATCTTGAGCCACGTGCTGTTGCAAGAGGGCAAAGAGCCGGCCGCCGCCGAAGCCGTCTTGCGCGAAATTCTGCAGAGCGATCCGGGCAATGCCCAAGCATGGCATAATTTGGTCATTCTTTATCGCGAGCAGAATCGGATCGCGGAAGCCACGGATCTCTGTCAGCAAGCGCTGGCCGAATGTCCGAACGATCCCGACTTGCTTCTCCTACACGGAATGCTCCTCCAAGAGCAAGAAGAAAGCGCTAAAGCAGAAGCTTGCCTTTTGACCCTGCTGCAAAGCGCGCTGACATCGCCCGAAGCTCGACAACAAAGTCTGTTGGCCAGGCATTATCTTGCCATGACCTATCGCGATCGAGGCCGGTTGGCGGAGGCCGTCGCTCAGTGGCAGAACTTGTTGGCCGATGCCCCGGATGAGTTGCCGGCGTGGGTGGGATTGGCAGAAGTCCACTTGTCGCAAGGTGACATCGAAGCTTGCGACGAAATCGCGGAGCGGCTCAGTTGGCGGCCGGAATGGCTCTTGGAAGCCAAGGCATTACGCGCCCGAGTCGATTTGGCTCAAAGGGATTATTCCGCCGCCCGGCGATTGCTCGAGGAAGTCCTGGCCCACCATCCGCGCGACGAACGCTGCTTAGTGCTTCTCAGTCAAGCGCTCCTTCAAGAAGGCGATGACTGGAGTGCCGCGGAGCAGGTGCTGCGGCGAATCTTGCAGGTAAACCCGCGGAACCAGGAGGCGCAGCACAACCTCGATGTTCTGCGCGAGCGGCTGTCTGCCATCCCCGGCTAACACGCCGCCGGAAACAAGAGAGTCGAACAAGAGGAAACCGAGAGAACAGAGAGTAACACGGCTTCGCTTCTCTGTTTCGTCTGTTCTCTCCTGTTCTTCATGTCTTCAAACATGGCGAAATCAGCGCGCTACTATCAGGGCTGCAACGAGGCGCTGTTGCTCGCGGTGCCGGCCGAGGCGGGGACCATCTTGGAAGTCGGCTGCGGCGAGGGGATTCTCGGCGGCCGCCTCAAAGCGGCGAACCCAAAGGCAACGGTCTTCGGCATCGAGCGCGAGCCGGAAGTCGCCGTTCGCGCCCGTCAACGGCTGGATCAAGTCTTCACCATCGACGTTCAGAAGGAGGATCCTCCGCTGGAGACGAGCTCGCTCGATTGCATCCTTTTCGGCGACGTTCTGGAGCACTTGATCGAGCCCGGCGAGGTCCTGCTCCGCTACCGGAAGTTCTTGAAGCCGCGGGGCATCGTCCTGTGCAGCATTCCCAACGTTCAGCACCATTCGATCGTTCAAGCGCTCGTGAAGGGCGATTTCCAATATACTCCGGACGGTCTGCTCGACGCCACTCACCTGCGTTTTTTCACTTATTCCACCATCATCAAGCTGCTTCTCGATGCCGGCCTGGCGCCGAGCATTATCTCGACCATACAAGCGGCCTGTCCGCAGCCTTTTCTAAGCGCGCTGAAGCCTTTATTGGGCCACTTGGGGATGGATCCGGCGCGGACGGCTCATTATCTGAGCGCATATCAGTACATCGTTCGCGGGACGCCGCTGCCGGATTTCAACACCGATTTCCAAGAGCCAGAAGAAGACCGGCCGCTCAGCTTCGTGGCCTGCGTTTCCAATGAAGCCACGCTGGAGGCCAACCTTTTGCGCTCCCCCTGCCTGGCATCGGACGGCCCCCACGAGCTACTCCTGATGCGCGGGTGTGCTAGTGCGGCCGAGGGCCTGAACCGGGGAATCGACCGGGCCAACAATTCCGTGGTCGTCTGCCTGCACCAGGACGTCTATTTGCCGCGCAGCTGGACTAGGCGCTTTTGGAGGAGCTACGATCAAGCCCGGGAGGAATTCGGCAGGATCGGCGTCCTCGGAGTCTATGGAGTGCGTTGCCAAAACGGCGCGGTGAGTCGAGCCGGACACGTGGTCGATCGCGATCGGCTGCTAGAAGAAAGGGATTCGCTACCTGCCAAGGTGGACACGCTGGACGAGCTGTTGCTGGCCTTGCCCAAGGGTTCACCGTTGCGTTTCGATCCGAGTTTGGGTTTTCATTTTTACGGCGCGGACATTTGTTTGACCGCGCAAAAGATGGGCTTGTCGGTCGCGGTAATCGACTCGTTGTGTTATCACAACTCGCCCCACGTCGGCCTGGGCCCTGATTTTCATGATAGCGCCCGGACGTTCGCCACGAAATGGTCCCGCCGCCTACCCGTGGCAACGTCCTGTGTCCTGATCCAACCGGGCGGCCGTATAGAGGTGATTTGACAGCTCGACGAATGAGGCGGCAGCTTCTTCCGAGCCGCCACTTATAGGAAGCGGTTTTGTCGACCACTTCCTATCGCTACGGCTCTGTCGATCTTACCTGACTGAGGGGGAGAAAGCTTGATAGGGACTTGCAAAATCGGACAATTGTCGCAACATAACTCCAAGCAGCGGAACTGTTTACGGTCGAGCGCAAGTCCCTGCCAAACGACCTCCTCCCTTTGGTAGGGACTTGCGCGATAAAAGCTGTCAACTTCCGTCGAGTTTCGCGCTAGGAAAGAACGGGCCCGCACAGCTTCATCGACGGCGGAATCAGCAGACTGGGCTTTTTGCCTGAATTTCTCGGAGACTCTCCGTCGGCGAGCGCCGCTCACTCATTAAACACGAACTCCTTGGTGTTTAACAAAGCCCAGAGGATGTTCTCGTAGGCCGACTTTTTGTCATTGGCGTGTTGGCCGATGTGGGCCAAAGCCAAGGTCCGCTGGGACGGGGCCGGCGGGTGAGCGAAGGCCCACATGAAGAGCTCGTCGATTTTTTCCGTGTCCGGTCGGGGATCCTTGGCCATTAACTCGGCCCGTCCGCCGGCACGACTCAGTTTGCCCTGGACTTCGTCGGAGTTGAGCAAGTGCAAGGCCTGGGCCAAATTCGCTTCGCTGACGCGCTCGCATTCGCAGGCGCTCAATCGCTGAGGCCGGCCAAACACGTCCAGAAAATACGACGCAAACGATTCATCCGGCAGCATGATGGCCCGCCGGGGGGCGTAGCGATCCTGCGGGACGCCGCCGAAGCCGCTTGGACTGCTCGTCACCTGGCACACGGCATCAAAGAGCACTTCCGCGCCCATCCGCCGCGGATAGAAGCGGGCGTAAGTCTGCTTGTCGTGCTTGTTGAACTCATTGGGCATGGCCGAGAGCTGATAGGTCCGGCTCTTGCAGATCGTCTGAACCAGGTGCTTGAGGCTGTACTTGTGATCGACCAGGTCCTTGGCCAGCGCATCGAGTAGATCGGGGTTCGAGGCCGGGTTGGTGACACGCATGTCGTCCAAAGGATCGACGATGCCGCGGCCGAAGAAATGAGCCCAATAGCGATTGCCCAAGGCGCGGGCGAAAAACGGGTTCTTCGCATCAACCATCCAATCGACCAGCTTCTGACGGGGATCTTCGCCGGGCTGGAGCTTGGTGGGCTCGCCGTCGAGCGGCTTCATGACGGCCGCCTGGCCGGTCCGTTTATTGGGCACTCCCCCGGAGGGACGGTTGTAGATGGCCAGCAGCAAATCCGGCTGATTTTGAAAACCGCCCGGCACGGGCGTGATCTTGCGTCCGATCCGGCCGAAAAACGCCGCGATACCCCAGTAATCATCCTGGCTCCATTTTTCATACGGATGGTGATGACACTGGGCGCAGGCTAGCCGTAAGCCCAAAAATACTTGCGTGGTATCGTCGACGAACTGTTCGGGGTTGGTGAGCTCCTTATACCACACCGTGGGCGGATGTTTGTTTTCGTCGCCGGTGGCAGTCAGGATTTCCCGGGAGAAGTCGTCGAAGCTCATGTCGGCGGCGATCGCCTGGCGAATCCAGTTATGAAACGCGAAAGTTCCCTGGGCCAACGCCGGCTGACCTTTGCGTTTGACATGAAGGATGTCCGCCCACTTGTTGGCGAAGAAGTAGGAGTATTCCGGTTTTTCCAGTAGGGAATCGACCAGCTTGTCGCGCTTGGCAGGGTCTTTGCTGTTCACGAACGCCGCCACTTCGGCGGGTGTCGGCAACGTCCCGGTGATGTCCAGCGACACGCGGCGAATGAATTGAGCGTCCGAGCAGAGGTCTGACGGAACCAGACCGAGCTGTTGCCATTTCTTTTGCGTGAAGGCGTCGACCAGAGTTTGCGCCGGGAATTGATAGCTCGGAGTCTTTTGGCCCAGCGGCACGGTGGCCCGGAAGACAGTGACTTGACCTTGATAGCGGGCCATGACGGCCGCCTCGCCGCTGAAGGCTAACGTCCGTACCAAACCGGCCGCGTCAACGACCGCAATCTCCGTGTCGTTGCTTTCATACTGAGCCCGCCGAGTGATATCTTGCAGGCTGCCGTCGGTGTAATGGGCGAAGACGGCAAGCTGCTGCTTGTTTTGCCGCGTCATGACGCGGTGGTCGGGATAGATCATGATTCGGTCGACATAGGGATCGGTCGGCTGGCCGTAAGGCGTGCCGGCCGCGATCCAACGGCGGATCAGCTTGTACTCGTCGGAATCCATCTCCATGCGTTTGCCGCCGCCGTGCGCGATCTGGCCGGCGGCCTTGAGCAGCACCAGGCTGTGATCGGGAGCGGCGGGGAACAAGCGCCGGCCGCGCGCTTCTTTCACCAAGGCGGTGAAATCCACTTCCGGCTCGAAGCCCAATAGGGATAGCTTGAAGCCGTTCTGTCCGCTGGCCTTGCCATGGCAGCCGCCGCTGTTGCAGCCCAGCTTGGTCAACACCGGCACAATCTGATTGGCGAAGTTGATGGGAAGATTCTCATCGATCGCTTCCGCGCGGACAGGGATTTTGACCGTCTTGGGACCGTAGGTGGCGATGATTTCCGTCCGACCATTCGTCAGCGGGATGACGCGCCCGGTTGTGGTCACGCGAACGATTTTGGGATCGGCGACATCGAATTTGACATCCGCGCTGAGGTCTTGCAGGCGACCTTCCGCTAAGGTCGCGGTGAGGACCAACTGCTGGGCATCGTCGCCGCCCTTCAAATTGATTTGCTCGGGATATGCGCTGAGGGATTGAACTTGAGCCGGTGGAGGCAGGGGCGCCAGTTCGCCTTGGGGAGCGTCATTTTTGTAAACGTCCCCGGCATTTGATTGGCCCACGAACCCCGACAAAATCGCGAGAGCGATTAGCGCCGACCTGCAAATGAGCTTGCCTTTCATCAGGCGTTCCCCCCTCATTTGATTGGAATTAAGCGAGCAGCATTCCGTTCTGCCATCAGGTTCGAACTGGACTGCCAGGTTTCTCAAAGAAGCCAGTTCGCTGCTGGAGTTTCAGGCGGGTCCGGCCCATAAGCCGGATCAGAGCGACGACGGTAGGAGGTTAGAACAGTCGCTCGGAACTTTTTCTCTGTCACTAGCTTACCTTAATCCCCGCCTGAGGCAAGATGAATTGTTGGGTTCGGAGTCAGTGGTCAGTAGTCCGTAGGGTGGGCCGAGTCTTCGAGGCCCACCGAACCGATATCCCGGAAGGTGGGCCTCGAAGACTCGGCCCACCCTACACGCCTTAATCTCCGTCGGAAGCATGATGAATTATTGGTCACTCATCGCTCGGAACGGGAGTGCTTTCGACGTGGGCGAGGGCTTCCAGGCGGCGGATGCGTTCTTGGATGGGAGGATGGCTGGCGAAAACGCTATGCGCCTTCGCCTGGAATTTCTGAATAGGATTGACAAAGAACATGTGGGCGGTGCCCCGGTTGCCCGTTTTCAGAATCGCCGGATCGTTGGCGATGATGCGGAGAGCGTTGGCCAGGCCGAGCGGATTGCGGGTCAGTTGAACGGCGGTGGCGTCGGCCAGGAACTCGCGCTCCCGACTGATGGCCAGCTGAATGATCTGGGCAAGGATCGGAGCGATCAAGGACAAGAGCACCGCTAAAGCCAGGAACAGCACGGCCAGGTTAACGCCTTCCTTGCCTGCCTCCGGTTCTTTGGCGGGCGCCGCCCAACCCCAGCGGACAATTTGCCAGAAAATGTCGCAGAGGATTACGACCGTGCCAACCAATACTGCCATCAGGAGCATGAGGCGGATGTCGTAATTGCGAACGTGCGACATTTCGTGGGCGATGACGCCCTGGAGCTCGTCGCGCGTGAGCTTGGCGCGGAGACCGCGCGTGATGGCCACCGCGGCGTGATGCGGATCACGACCGGTGGCGAAGGCGTTGGGAGCATCATCCGGGATCAAATAAATCCGGGGCGGCGGCACCCCCGCCGCAATGGCCATTTCCTCGACCACGTTGAACAGCTCGGGATCGCCTTCGTGGTGGACTCGCAAGCCCCGGTGGACCGACATAATCATGTCGTCGCCGGAGAAATAGCCCAGGTAGGAGATCGCTAAAGCCACCGCGCCTCCGGTGATCCCCATCATGATGGCGGCCGGCCAATTGATCTCGGGACCTTCTGCCGGCTGACTGACTTGCGGTTGGCGATGCCGGGCGTTCCCCGCTTGCGGCGAACTCGGCGCCAACGGGCCCTCTCCCTCGAAAAGCGCGGGAGCGACATAAGCCATCGCACCCAGCGTCAAGATCACCGACAACACCGCCAGAGACAGACAGAACAACACGACCAGAATGACGCTCTTCCTTTTGTTGTCGGCGATCAGGTCGCGAAAGGTTTGATGTGCTTCGGTCATGGTAGTGGAAGCCCACGGGCCATAGCCCGTGGGCTTGGGAGTTGAAAGAAAAGCTAGAATTTGACCTGCGGCGCCTTCTTGACGGCTTCCGCCTCGGCGGTGTCCAAATGGAAGAACTCGGCCGGCTTGAAGCCGAACATCCCGCCGATGATGTTCGTCGGAAAGCGCATGAGCGTGGCGTTGAAATCGCTAACCACGTCGTTGTAATGCTGCCGGGCGAAGCCGATGCGGTTTTCCGTCGAGGTCAACTCTTCTTGAAGCCCCAGGAAGTTTTGATTCGCCTTCAAATCGGGGTAGGCCTCCGACACGGCGAACAGACTCTTGAGCGCGCCCGTCAGGAAATTCTCCGCCTGGGCCTGTTCCGACACGCTTTTGGCGCCCATAGCCATGTTGCGCGCCTGGATAACACGTTCCAGGGTTTCTTTCTCGTGCCCGGCATAACCCTTGACGGTTTCCACGAGATTGGGGATGAGGTCGTAACGGCGCTTCAGCTGAACGTCGATTTGCGACCAGGCGTTCTTGGTTTCGGTGCTCTTATTGACCAGGCCGTTGTAGATGGTGATACCCACGACGACCGCCAGTAATGCTACAACGACGATCCCGCCCACGCACATCAAGCCAAGCACAAGTCCACCAGCCATAGTAATTACCTTCTTTTCTTGGATGCCGCCCGCCGGAGTTTACTAGGTCAACAGGCCATGACCAAGACCCCGGAAGCCTTTGCTACCATATTCGTCCTCCGTGACGTTGACATTTATCCAGTTCTGGTGGCTTATTTGCAAGAAAAATCTGAAAAAATCATGTGCCCATGAGATATTCAACGAGCTGCGCCTGTCGGCGGTATTCTGGAATGACCAGGTCGGCCCCGGCTTGCACTAACCGATCGCGCTTCCACTGGTTGATGCCGTGGCGGTGGACTTCATCGCTGGCGACGGCAACCGCCACGCCACCGGCTCGTTTAATCTCCTCGATCTCCACAAATCCGTCGCCAAAGCCCAAGAGCTCCTCGCCAAGCAAATCGTTCTCGCCAATGATCCGCTCGATCACCATTTTCTTCGAGAAATTCTGGTAGTCGTCCAAAGCTCCGTAAATCCGATCGCCGAAAAATTGGGCCATGCCGAGCAGTCGTGCCTCCCCAAGGACGAATTTCAAATCGGTGCCGCTGGCTAGATAAAGCATCAAGCCGCGATCAGATAGGTTCTCCAGCAGGGCATGACTGCCGGGGACGCTCCATTCCTCGGCCTTGGCGTGGCCGGATTGAAGGTCCTCCAGTCGGCCGCGAATCCGCTGCATCAACAACTCGTGATAGCGATGTTTGTAGTCCACCGGCTCCAGCGGTCGGCCCCCGCGACGGCGAACTTCGTCGGCCAGCTGGATCATCTGGTAAATGGTTTGCCGGCCGTTGAGTCGCATGACGAAGTCTTCCACCGAAACAGATAACTCGGACTCGCTTTCCGCCGTGCCGGTTTCCCGGAGCACCTGTACCATCATCGGGATCATGACCTGCGGCCAGCCCTCGCGAATCAGCGATAGCGTACCGTCGAAATCGAACAGCACCGAGCGGAATTGTCCGCGAGCAATGTCGGGATGAATGATCTCGATTTCGTCGTCCAAGAACATGGAAGCGTGGATCGTGGGGTGGATTGAAATTTGCGTTCCATCGCATTCTAAACGAGGGCGTTCCTCCTGGCAAATGTGTGTCGCGTTTCCCTTTCAGCTGTCAGCCGCAAGCGCACCATTCACGCATTTATCGGTGCTGACATTTGCATTACGATGAATACATGACAGAGATTTTCGAAAGAGCGCTGATCTTGGCCGGCCCGACCGCTTCCGGAAAAACGGAGCTGGGTCTCGAAATCGCGGAACAGCTGAACGCCGAGATCGTCTCCATGGATTCCATGACCCTCTATCGAGGCATGGACGTCGGCACTGCCAAGCCGACTCCCGAGGTCCGCAAGCGGATTCGTCATCATTTGATCGACGTTCTCGATCCATGGGAATCGGCCAGCGTCGCCTGGTGGCTGCAACAGGCCGAACAATGTTGCCGGGAAATCGAAAGCCGGGGCAAGAGAATCTTGTTGGTCGGCGGGACACCTCTTTATTTGAAAGCATTATTGCGCGGCCTGTTTGACGGCCCGCCCGCCGATACCGAGCTGCGTCAGCGGCTCACTCAAGAAGGAGAGCGCGATGGCGATCAGGCCCTGCATCATCGCCTCGCCAAGGTGGACCCGATTTCCGCGAGTCGACTCCATCCGCATGACGTTCGCCGGGTGGTGCGGGCCCTCGAGGTTTGGGAAATCACCGGCCGGCCAATCAGCGCCTGGCAAAAACAATGGACCTCTTATGATGAGCCGAGGGCCGAAAATGGGGACCTGCGTCCTGACCGCTGCCTTTGGTTGGACGTTCCACGAAACGAGTTGTACGCGCGGATCAATGATCGGGTTCGCCGGATGATAGCCGAGGGCTGGTTGGAGGAAGCCGCCAAATTGCAGCGGTTGTCGCGGCCCTTAAGCCGGGAAGCCGCCCAAGCCCTGGGTTATAAGGAGCTATTTGCTCATCTCGACGGCAAAATGGACCTTGAAGATACCATCGAGCTCATCCAAACGCGCAGCCGGAACTTCGCCAAACGGCAAATCTCCTGGTTCCGGCATATCCCGGAATGTCGGCCCGCCAATCGAGAATTGACATTCCATCTCTGGGGCTTGACAATGAAATAACTGGAAAGCAAAATCCGTTAGGATAGGTATTGGCAGCCTCTCCTTCGGAACGGGGCCGTTTCCTGGGGTAATCCGTTATGATGATGGTGACGTTTCAGGTGCTGGACGGCGTGGACCGAGGAAAGGTCTTTCGGAACCTTATGCCGCCGGTGACCATCGGCCGCGAGGAAGGGAATATCCTTCGGCTGAACGACGAGCGTATCAGCCGCTTTCACGCCAAAGTACAGCAAGATAACAGCGACATCATACTGACGGACCTGGAAAGCACCAACGGCACCCGCGTCAACGGCAACGTCGTGCAAATTCGTCGCTTGCGGCCGGGCGACCGCATTCATTTGGGCCGGTCCCTCTTGCTGTTCGGCTCCAACGAAGAAATCGCGGCTCGCATGGCCACCCTCGGAGGCCCGCTTCCGGTCAGTCAGACGGTCGGTGCTGATCCGCTCGAACAATTGCCCGCCACCATCGAGGCCCAAGCCGGCGAGATACCCGCCGACGATCTTAGCTTCGATCTCAACTTGAAGCGTGAAGTCACGGTCGCCGAGGGTAATTTATTCATCGGCGATAAAGAGCTGCCGGTTTTGCCGCAGAAGCTTTCCCCCGCCCAAGCCGCCCGCATCGCTGAAATCTTCGACTTCCTGCATCGCGGCCTGACCTACGCCACCGAGAACATCCAAGCCAATGAAGACGGCACTCAAATCAATCTAAGCTTCATGGATTGGCAGCGCATCCTCGCCGTGCACATGCTCCTCGGCCGCTACGCCCGCGCCGTCGCCGAACCAGACGTGATGGCGGAGTAGCTGGAGACCAGACCTAGGCCAGCGCTTATCAGATCGCCAACTCTCAAGGTCGCCAAGTCACTATCTTCAAGATGTCGCGTTCATAATTCTTCACAGTTGTCGGTGACTTGTGCTCTCGTCGCAGCTTGCTTGGTCCCTTCAATGATTTGCACAATTTCGGCCGCTACCTGCACCTGGACCAGGGCACTGGCTTGATGCACATTCAGACTTAGTTCATAATCACAACGATTCCTTTGGCTTCGCAGAACGTTAAGCCGAGAACCGGCGATTTGTAGTTGATGATCGCCGCAATTTGACAAACGCAGCCACAAATAAGCATGAGCCTGCTCGCCTCGAGGAACAAGAAAACCCAAGTCTCCCAGGAATTGTCGCGCCGCGTGAAAGGCAGCATAGTAAGCCCGACTAATGGCGGACCGCCATTCGGCCTCGGAAGCGCCTTTCACCCACAGTTCAGCCAATGTGAGAAAGTCCCGGCCCGAGATCATGGAACGATTTCCAATCCAAGTCGAAACACAGGCGCCAGCGGCGCGGGGCAGTTGGCAAATAAGCCTTCGTGCCACTGATACTCCGCATGCAGGGTCTCGGCAACTTCCAAATTCGTTTTTACTTCCATGACAATATGCCGATCATCCGCGATCTCGGGATCATCTTCGACGAGCAGACTGATTCGGCAATTGGGAAAGACACGGTTGGTCATCATTATTACTTCGTGCAGGTATGGTGCAACTCCTTCGTGCGCAGCAAAGACTTCGACCTCGGGAGGGATGGTTAGCGGAGGTGATATCGTAATCTGGCCCATAAAAATCTCCGATTTTTGGTACGTGCACTTTTCTGAATTATAATCGACCTGCATGCCGGATCAAATTGAACCTGTTCACCTCCGCGCAATTCACTTCACTTCCATCACGTAAATGTCATATCCGCCGTTCCGAGTGGAGATGAACGCCAGGCGTTTACAATCGGGCGACCAGGCGGCGTAGTTGTCCCCGGCGGGGTTGCGCGTCAGATTGCGCTGGTCGCCACCGCTGGGCTTCATGAGGTAAATCTCATAATTGCCGTCGCGGTTGGAAGTGAAGGCGATCCACTTACCGTCGGGGGACCAGACGGGCCAATAATCCAGGGCGGCGTTGTGCGTCAGGCGGCGGACCTGGCTGCCGTCGACGTTCATGACGTGAATCTCCAAATTGCCGCTGCGGCCGCTGCAAAAGGCGATCTGTTTGCCGTCGGGCGACCAACTGGGGTTGTTGTCGGCGGCGACTTCGCTCGTCAGGCGACGGATATTCTTTCCCTCGGCGTCGGCGACGTAGATCTCCTGATTGCCGTCGCGCGTGCTCACAAAGGCCAGCTGCTTGCCGTCGGGCGACCAGCGCGGCGATTCCTCGAAGGCTTTGTTGGGGATGACGACCTTATTGTCGCTACCGTCGGAATTGACCGAGTAGATGTACAGCTTCCCGTCCGTGCCTTGCAAAATGTCGTGGACATAGATGATTCGCTTGCTGTCGGGAGACCAATGGCCGTCGAAGTGCGGCGTGTCCAAATCCAAAAACCGCTTGAGTTCCGTCCCGTCGGCGTTCATCGTCCACAGGCCCATTTTGCCGCCATGAACGCGAGTGAACAGGAATTTCTTACCGTCCGGCGACCAGGCCAGATGCTGCTTGTAATCGCCGTCGTGAGTAAGGCGGTTGGTCATCCAGCTTTTCCCAAGAAAACCATGTCGTAGCCTACCGCCATTATGGCCGCGTCGACTAGCAGATGGCTAACCCAAGTCGCATAGATGGAACCCGAGCGGTTGTATAACCACGCCCAAAAGGCGCCTCCCATGGCAATGCAAAGAGAAAGGGGCACGGCCGCCGACCAGAAATCGTTGGGGAAGAATCGACCCAATACAACCACGTGGTGGGCCATAAATGCCAAGCTGGAAAGAGCAATGGCCGTCGGGATGGACACCAGTCGCCGCAATCGGCCGAAGACAAACCAGCGCCAGTAGTACTCTTCCAATAGGGAATGCGCCACGGCAAGAAAGCTTGCCAGCGCGGCATAGCGACCTGGCGAGGCGGCGTTGAATTCCTCGATCTTGAGGCGAATCATCGTTGCCGCTCCGGTGCCCGCCAGCCAATTCTCCAGCCCGACTGAATACAGCGCCACCATTCCCACGCCCACGAGCAACCCGAATCCAATTCCCAAACCGATCCCTTTGAAATGCGGTCGACGCGGTTGCAGGCTAGTTGGCTCCGCCAGGACCAAATAAAGCAGGGGAAAGGAAAACTGGATTGCTTTTCCTGCCGCGTAGGCTGCCTGAGCCCAATTATTCGCTGACGACTGAGAGCTGTCTTCAATGGGAGTCCGGGATATCGGCCGGGCCAGGACGACAAAATATAACCATGTCATGACGGTGGGGAACGCCATCGCGAATACCACGGCCGACCACTCGCGCTTCACGGCAGGCTCTCCACGACTCGGCGAACCAAAACGCGCAGCTTCTTTTCCGCCGTGGCGGCAGTCGCCAAGATTGCCTCCAGCGACACCGGTTCCAGGGCATCCGGCAAACACATGTCGGTGATCACCGACAATCCCAGGTTGCGCAGTCCCGCGTGCACGCCGACGATCACTTCCGGCACGGTGGACATCCCCACCACGTCGGCGCCCATGCCGCGCAGCCAGCGATATTCCGCCCGTGTCTCCAAGTTCGGCCCCGGAACGGCGACATAGGCCCCCTGATGGCAAATAATCTTTTCCTCCAACGCGATCCGGCGAGTCAAGGCGATTAGCTCTCGGTCGTAAGCGTGACACATATCCGGGAAACGGGGACCCAAGCGCTCGTCGTTGGGACCGATCAACGGGTTGTCGCCCATCAGATTGATATGGTCCTCGATAACCATGAGGTCGCCCTTGCTAAATTGCGGATTCATACCGCCGCAGGCATTGCTGGCGATGAGAATCTCGCAGCCCAGCGCTTTCATGATTCGCACGGGAAAGGTCAGCTGCTTGAGAGAATAGCCTTCGTAAGCATGGATGCGCCCTTCCATGGCCACGATGGTCTTGCCCGCCAGCTTTCCACAGACAAAGTTTCCCGCATGAGACAAGACCGTCGAACGGAGGAAATGGGGGATGTCCTCGAAGGGAATGGTCGCCGCGGCCGCGATGTCCTGGGCCAGGCCGCCCAATCCGGTCCCGAGAATGATTCCGACCCGTGGCGTGTCCGTCCAACGCTTTTGGATAACTTGCTTGGCTTCCTGGATTTGATCGAATAGGTCCGGCATAAGCAGGTTGTCTCCTCATAGTCACAGGTTGACTGCCAGTATATTGTTAATCTTTGGCCCCCGAAAGGGCTCCTGACTTCTGATCTCTGACCTTTGATCTCTGACTTCTGATTCCATGGCCGCTAACCTCACGCCACAATATCTGGAAGCCGAAGCGGATTACAAGAAAGCCCAGACCGCCGAGGAGCGGCTGGCTTGCCTCAAGAAAATGTATTCGCTCTTGCCGAAGCACAAAGCCAGTGAAAAGCTCCAAGCCGATCTCAAGACCAAAATCAGCGAAGCCAAGGATGAGGTCGAGCGCGACAAGAAGCATCCCAAGAAAACCGGGGTGAGTTACAAGATTCCCAAGCAGGGAGCGGGACAGTATGTGATTTTGGGAGCACCCAACGTGGGAAAGAGCCGGCTGCTCACCCGGCTGACGCGAGCTGCTCCCGAGGTCGCTCCTTATCCCTTCACCACCCACGAGCCTCACGCCGGCATGATGGATTGGGAGGATGTCCGCGTTCAACTGATCGACACACCTCCCATCACGGCCGACTATCTGGAGGGATATGTGCCGG
>Ga0207114_1050_pt1 | contig 37466 bp, 23 predicted proteins | sample Alteio_BWMinHeat_70_FD_153560 | JGI IMG/M metagenome (GOLD analysis project Ga0207114, IMG submission 153560) | Enriched cells from forest soil in Barre Woods Harvard Forest LTER site, Petersham, Massachusetts, United States -... | ecosystem: Environmental > Terrestrial > Soil > Temperate forest >... | reverse complement strand
TCTTCAATAGGGTCCTTGGCTTTGTATTCTTCCACTTCCTCCTTGGTACGGTATGTGGCAGGATCCGACATGGAATGTCCACGGTAACGATAGGTTTTCATTTCCAGAAGCGTGGGCCCATCCCCTTTACGGCCACGTGCAGCAGCTTCGGCAACCGCTTCATGCACTGTCTCACACTTCATTCCGTCCACCTGAAAAGAAGGCATGTTGTAAGCCAGACCAAGTTTATACAGATCGTGAACGTTAGATGTTCTTTCCACGGAAGTACCCATGGCGTAATGATTGTTTTCAATAATAAATATAACAGGAAGTTTCCAAAGCATTGCCATATTGAATGCTTCATGGAGTGCACCCTGTCTTACTGCTCCATCTCCCATATAACAAAGGGTCACGCGGTCATTATTGTTGTATTTGTCGGCAAAGGCAATACCTGCCCCAAGAGGGATTTGGCCTCCAACAATGCCATGACCTCCGAAAAAATTAAATTCTTTTGAAAACATGTGCATGGAGCCGCCTTTGCCTTTGGAGCAACCGGTGGCTTTAGCAAACAGTTCGGCCATGATGTATTTGGGATGCAGGCCTCGCCCGATGGGATGAGCATGATCCCGATAGGCCGTAATCATTCTGTCTTCCCTGCGGATCGCCGATTCTGCTCCGGCTACTATGGAATTTGAATCCTTTCAGGACGGCGTGTTACTCTACCAGGGAGTACCAGCAGGTAAAGGAGCTCCGGTTGATTCAGTACTGGCCATTTTAGGTAAAGAAGGAGAAGATATTTCGGGCCTGATTGCGGAAGCGAAAAAACCAGTGGTTGTATCGGTTGAAGAAACTAAACAAGAAGAGAAAAAAGCCGAGCCTGCCAAGAGCACAATTGCCAAGCCCGAGCCGGTGTTGCAGCAAACAGTGGTGAGCCAGCCTGCCTCAAACGGACAAAGCGATGGTCGAACCAAAGCATCTCCATTGGCAAAAAAACTAGCCCAGGAAAAAGGGATCAATATCCTTTCGGTTAGAGGAAGCGGAGATTTTGGAAGAGTGGTGAAAAGAGATGTGGAAAATTACAAGAGTTTGGGAATGAACATGCCGGCTTTTGTAAGTGTGGAAAGTTACCGGGAAGAACCGGTATCCCAGATGCGGAAAACCATTGCCAGGCGCCTGGCCGAAAGCAAATTTTCGGCCCCGCATTTTTACCTCACCATGGAAATTGTGATGGACGAAGCCATCAAAGCCAGGGAAGCAATAAACGGAGTGAATCCTGTTAAAATTTCTTTCAATGATTTAGTCATAAAAGCGGTTGCATCCAGTTTAAGGGTTAATCCTAAGGTGAACTCTTCCTGGCTGGGAGATAAAATCAGATATAACGACCATATTCATATTGGTATGGCTGTTGCTGTAGAGGATGGTCTCCTGGTTCCCGTCATTCGTTTTGCTGATGGTAAAACGCTTACTCAAATTTCAGGAGAAGCCAAAGAGTTTGCCAAAAAGGCAAAGGAAAAAAAACTTCAGCCTGCCGATTGGGAAGGTAATACTTTCACTATTTCCAATCTGGGAATGTTTGGAATTGACCAATTTACAGCTATTATCAATCCTCCCGATGCCTGTATCCTCGCAATCGGAGGCATAAAAGAAGCCCCTGTCGTACGCAATGGTCAGCTTGTTGCTGGTAACTTGATGAAAGTAACCCTTTCCTGCGATCACCGGGTGGTTGACGGAGCCTCCGGTTCTGCTTTCTTGCAAACATTTAAGCACCTGCTCGAAAATCCAATCCTTCTGTTGGGAGCGGCCTCCATCTGAGAACCTCAGATCGTACTAATTTTAATTTTTCGACCAAATGGCCAGGGAAAGAATAATTTGTATTTATTAGGCCTTTCTAACTCCAATATCCTTATTTTTGTGCGCAAAATTTTCCAGGCCTGTGTCCAAAGATCATCCCCGCTCTATCCAGCAATCTTCTCACCACCATCTATCTAAGGTTACCGCAGCCGGTCTCCTGGTCACACTGGGAATCATATTTGGTGACATTGGAACATCGCCCCTGTATGTGCTGAGTGAAGTCATCGGAAACGGACCCATTCACGGGGACATTATCCTAGGTGTGGTTTCCTGTATCTTTTGGACACTTACTCTTCAAACCACCTTGAAATATGTGGTGCTTACCCTTCGTGCCGACAACAAAGGAGAAGGAGGAATCTTCTCTCTATATGCTCTGGTCAGGAGGACAAAGAAAAAATGGCTACTTTTCCCGGCTATCATTGGAGGCAGTACATTGCTTGCCGACGGCATTATTACCCCGCCAATCTCTGTGGCATCTTCTATTGAGGGTCTTCGCAGCGTTAATCCCGATATTCATACAGTACCTATCGTTATCGGTATCCTGGTTGGGCTCTTTTTTATTCAACAGTTCGGTACCTCAGCCATAGGAAAACTCTTCGGGCCAATTATGCTTATCTGGTTTCTCATGCTCGGTGGATTGGGCTCCGTTCAGGTTTTAGGAAATATAGGTGTAGTCAAGGCTTTGAACCCCTATTACGCGTATGATCTCCTCGCACATCATCCAGGTGGATTCCTATTGTTGGGAGCTGTATTCCTGTGTACCACCGGTGCTGAAGCCCTCTATTCCGACCTGGGTCATTGCGGCAAAAATAACATCCGCGTAAGCTGGATTTTTGTGAAGGTATGTCTGGTGCTCAATTACCTGGGGCAGGCAGCCTGGCTTATCGGTCACGATGGGGAAAAATTGGGTAACATGACCCCGTTTTATGCAATCGTAAATCCTGCCTTTCTGCCTGTTGCCATTGGTATTGCCACCAGTGCCGCTGTTGTTGCCAGTCAAGCTCTAATCAGCGGATCTTTTACACTAATAAACGAAGCCATACGTTTGAATTTCTGGCCCAAGGTTAAAATTGTTTATCCTACCAATATCAAAGGCCAGCTTTATATACCTTCGGTCAACTGGCTCCTTTGTGCCGGTTGTGTGGCCATTGTTATTTATTTTCAAGAGTCCAGTAAAATGGCCGCTGCATACGGACTTGCCATTGTGCTGACCATGCTCATGACCACCTCCCTGCTCACCTATTTCATGATTCTGAAGAGGTACTCCAAAGTATTTATATTCTGCTGCCTGGCCGTATATGTAACTATCGAAACCTGTTTCCTTATCGCCAACATGCATAAGTTCAAGGATGGGGGGTGGGTAACATTAATGATTGCCACTTGCCTGGTTACCGTGATGTGGGTGTGGTATGAAGCCCGCAGAATTAAGAATAGATATGTAGAGTTTGTGGAACTCAAGGATTACCTTAAACTGATCAACGACCTAAGTAAAGACCTTGCGGTGCCCAAGTACGCCACTCACCTGGTGTATCTGACAAGCGCAGACAATAAGGATGAGATTGAATCGAAGGTTATTTATTCCATCCTCCAGAAACAACCCAAACGTGCGGACATCTATTGGCTTGTTCACGTGGATGTTGTGGATGAGCCCTATCGTATGGAGTACCTGGTTACTGAAATCATTCCGAATGACGTGATCCGTGTCGATTTCCGTCTGGGCTTCCGCGTGGCTCCCCGCATAAATTTACTTTTCCGGAAAGTGGTTCAGGATATGGTAAGCAACAGGGAGATGGATATCACCAGCAGGTACGAATCACTCAACAAAAGTAACGTTATCGGTGACTTTATGTTTGTGGTCATGGAGAAATTCCTGAGCAGCGATAACGATCTTCCTATTTATGAAAAACTCATCCTGAAAGGCTATTTTATCCTGAAGGAATTCAGTATTTCCGAAGAAAGGGCATTTGGACTGGATACCAGTTCGGTAAAAGTAGAAAAAGTACCACTGGTCATTTCACCTCCCAGGGAAATCAACCTGAAGCGTATTTTCCCTCACCATTGATATTTTAGGGCCTCTTCTCCTCCTCTCTACGCCGGTTCGGCGATATTCTGTAACTTCGTTGTGAACCCATTGCAATGCCAAACGCATTCCTTCAGACACCTGTTGAATACCTCAAAGGCGTAGGTCCACAGAAGGCCGAGATCCTGAAGACAGAGATGGGTATCTTTACCTACGGAGACCTCCTTACCCTTTACCCTTTCCGGTACATTGACCGTACTCAGTTTCATGCTATCAGCCAGATCACTGCTGAGCTACCCTATATACAACTACGTGGTCGCTTTACCCGTATGAAGACGATAGGGGAGAAGAGGGGCAAACGCCTTTCCGCTACTTTTCGAGACGGTACCGGTGAAATTGAACTCGTCTGGTTCCAGGGCACAAAATGGATAGTTGATAAATATAAGGGCGACAGGGATTACATTGTCTTCGGAAAACCCCAGCTCTATAACAACAAATGGAATATTGCCCATCCTGAAGTGGAAGAGGTGAGTGAGGCCAATACCCGCCTGGCCAATGCTTGGCAGCCCGTGTATCCAAGCACGGAGAAGATGAAAAGTAAGGCTCTTGATTCGAAGGGCATTTCCCGGTTGATGAAACCACTGCTTACTCTGCTCCGGGGTAAGATGGAAGAAATCCTACCTCCGGAGGCAATAGAGCAGATGAAACTCATTTCACGTGAGGAAGCTGTGTGTCAGATTCATCTTCCCTCTTCTCCAGAAGGCTTGCGCAAGGCAGAGTTCCGCCTGAAATTCGAAGAATTATTTTTTATTCAATTGAAATTATTGAAGCTGAAGGCCTATAGGAAGGAACAATTCAAAGGCTTTGTGTTTGGAACGGTTGGGGAACAGTTCAACGAGTTCTATAATAAACACCTTCCTTTTCCTCTTACCAATGCTCAGAAGAGGGTGATTAAGGAAATCAGGCAGGATACCGGTTCAGGTAAACATATGAACCGTCTGTTGCAAGGGGATGTGGGAAGCGGAAAAACTCTGGTGGCCTTGATGACCATGCTTATTGCCATTGACAATGGATTTCAGGCCGGCATTATGGCTCCTACGGAAATTCTCGCCAACCAGCATTACGAAACCATCACCTCATTTCTGTCCGGGATGAATCTCAAAGTGGGAATTCTTACCGGATCAACAAAAACGGCCCAACGCAGGGAGCTTCATCGCTTCCTTGAAAACGGTGAAATGGATATTCTCATTGGTACGCATGCCCTTATTGAAGAGGGAGTGAAGTTTAAGAACCTGGGCATGGTGGTGATTGACGAGCAGCATCGTTTCGGAGTGGAGCAAAGGGCCAGGCTGTGGAAGAAGAATATTCATCCTCCCCATGTGCTGGTGATGACGGCTACCCCCATTCCACGTACTTTGGCGATGACTCTGTATGGCGACCTGGATGTTTCTGTTATCGACGAACTCCCTCCCGGGAGAAAACCGGTAAAGACCATGCATAAATACGATTCACACCGCCTGGAGGTTTTCGGATTTATGAAGGAACAGATCAAGCTTGGGCGGCAGATCTACGTAGTATATCCTCTTATCAAGGAATCAGAAACAATGGATTACAAGGATCTGGAAGATGGTTATGAGAGTATTTCCAGGGCATTTCCCTTGCCCGGATATAAGGTAAGCATCGTACACGGTCAGATGAAGACGGAAGCAAAGGATTTTGAAATGAAAAGATTTGTAAAAGGCGAAACCAATATCCTGGTGGCCACTACCGTTATAGAAGTAGGTGTAAATGTTCCCAATGCCAGTGTGATGGTGATTGAAAGTGCCGAACGCTTCGGTCTTTCTCAATTGCACCAGTTAAGGGGAAGAGTAGGGCGGGGTGCCGACCAGAGCTATTGCATACTCATGAGCTCCCACAAACTCAGCAGCGACGCAAAGCTTAGACTGCAAACAATGGTGAGGACAAGTGACGGATTCGAGATTGCCGATGTGGATCTTCGTTTGCGCGGGCCTGGAGACATTACCGGCACACAGCAAAGCGGAATCCTGAACCTGAAGATTGCGGATCTGGCACAGGACGCTCAGATTCTTCAGTATGCGCGTAACAGTGCATCAACCCTGCTTGCGGAAGATCCTCATCTTGAAAAACCACAACATGCTGTTACACGCGATCGCCTGGCTGAGCTTGAAAAGGATCGTACAAATTGGAGCAGAATCAGCTAGCGTGAAAAGGGTAAAAGCCCTCTATTTTTATAGTTCTTATCTTTATCCTCGGTGCGAATGCCGGAACAATTTAAAAATAACATCATGATACAAGCCGCCAGACGTCTCGAACATTTACTGAAGGAAATGGGCTCTCGTCTTAGTCGTATATCAGAAGAGAGAAGTACACATCGCCCGGCTCCGGGCAAATGGTCAAAGAAAGAAGAGTTGGGCCATCTCATCGATTCAGCTGCGAACAACCACCAGCGTTTTGTTAGAATGCAGATTGAAAACAACCTTCCTCTTTTGCAATATAAGCAACAGGAATGGGTGAGTATTCAACGCTATCATTCCATGGCCTGGACAGAGATAGTCCGTTTCTGGCAGTTATACAACACTCACCTGTTGCATATCATGAAATATCTGGATGAATCGAAATTGGAGAATATTGGAACTTTTCCGGAATACGGTAAGCAAACGCTACAGTTTATCCTCGACGATTATGTAGACCATCTGGAACATCATTTGAAATCTATTCTCGCTTGATTAAAGTTGTCAAAAGTCGAAATAATTTTCCCTAGCAACATACATATTAAACCACTAAGGCACTAAGTATACTTAGTGCCTTAGTGGTTAATTAGGTTAGCACAGGAAGGAGTATTATCCTCCCCCAACAGTACGATAGCGTCCATCGAGTTCCTTGCCCAAAGCATCTTGTTTATATGCTCCAGCTAACCCCACAAGTCGTTTCATCACTTCGTCGGCAATCTGGATGTCCCTGTTGAGCATATCCCGGTCTTCCCCGTGGAAGGTGTTGAAATACCTCATTTTTTCCTCGTAGACCTTAAACAATTCTTTGGCAAGGGCATTTGCTTTTTCCAGGGCACCGGCCTGGTAATATTCCATTACAACAGTATAGGTGATTCCGTCATCGATAGGAACATTATATGGCGGAACCATCTTCAGAGAAGTATCCAGCACCTTGATAGCTGAATCTTTTTTTCCTTCGGTGATCAGGGCTCCTGCGAGGGAAGTCATGGCCAGGCGGCTGTTTGTGCCTACCTGACGTGCTATATAATCGTCAATGTAAACATCATGCCTATCCATATTGCCCCAGTCAAATTTTTCCATGATGTTTTTATACATAATAGAAGTATTCACTCTGGCAGGAGCGATAGTCATTTCATCCTGACGGTTTCTGACGGGAATCAAACGGTAAGCATAACCTTCTTCCTGAAAATAAGGGTTCAGGTTGAGGTAAGCTTCACTGCTTCCCGTGGCTCCAAAATAGATGGGACGTTCCCAGTTGTTGTTTGCCAGGATATCCATAATCATCATGGTGCTTTTGGATATGTATTGTCCTGGAATATCCCAAAGCAATTCAGATTCCACCCTGTCGGCCATATTAGCGGGAACAGTTCCGTTTTTCAGTACAAGCTCCTTATTAACAGGAATACTGATTTTGCGTGTGGGCAGGTAATTGTGCAAGTGCCTGTCCTGCAATTCTATTTTGGCGTTGTTGTCTTCGCTCGTAATGAAATCAATGACCTGCTTAATTGGTGTATAGCCTTTTACACCCCGGTCATAAACCGGGAGGTAATCGCGCATACTGGCCCGGTATTTTTCCCCCGGCATGGTAATGGGGACAGGGGCTGAATTATACACCCGGCGTTTCATCTGATCGATGTACCAGTCAATATTAAAATAACTGAGTACAATTACCCGTACATCGGTTCGAATACCTTCTACCTCCTGTGCGTACCAGAGGGGAAAGGTGTCGTTGTCGCCATGGGTAAAGAGTATGGCATTGGGAGCGCAGGAGTTCAGGTAGTTTTTAGCCAGTGCCAGTGCAGTACGCCGGTGAGAACGGTCGTGGTCGTTCCACTCGGCTTTTGCCATAATACATGGCACAGCAAGGATACAAACCACTCCGGCAATAAGAGCGCTTTGTTTGTCAGCCAGCTTTTTCTTCAGCAATTCGTATAAATACAACACGCCCAGTCCTATCCAGATGGCAAAGGCGTAGAAAGACCCTACATAAGCATAATCCCGCTCACGGGGTTCAACCGGTTTCTGGTTCAGGAAAAGAATAATGGCAAGTCCGGTGAAAAAGAAAAAGAGGAATATAACCAGAGCATCTTCCCGGTTTTTCTTGTACTGGTAAATCATTCCCAATATACCAAGGATAAGGGGCAGGAAATACATTTCGTTTCGTCCCTTGTTATTCTTGTCAATGGTAGGGACCTTATCCTGTGGACCCAAACGGGCATTGTCAATAGGAGTGATGCCACTTAACCAGTTTCCTTCCGTTTTGTTTCCGTAACCCTGGGCGTCATTTTGTTTGCCTACGAAATTCCAGAAGAAGTATCGGAAATACATATGCCAGACCTGGTATTTAAAGAAATAAGTAAGGTTTTCGCCCATGGAAGGCTTGTATACGGTGTCCATCTGTCCGTCTCCCCTGTCAAATATGAGTCCTTTTCCTTTGGTGTCACCTATTCCAGCCCAACGTTTGTAGGCGGCTACGTGGTTTTTATCTTCTCCGTCGTACATGCGTGGAAAGACCGTGCAAAACAAGGGGTTGTAATTGGGTTTTTGTTTGGTATCGTCAATGATCACATACTTTCCTTTTTGGGGATCTTTGGCGTATACCGGTGGCAAGGGAAGATAGGGATGCTGAGCATCCAGAGGGGCTGAGTAGTATTGTCCGTAGAGCAACGGCCAGTCACCATACTGGTCCCGGTTTAGATAAGAGAGAAGTCCGATGGCGTCATTGGGCCTGTTTTGATTCATAGGAGTGTCCGCATTGGAGCGAATGACGAGAACCATGAAAGAAGAATATCCGATAATGAGACATGCGAAGCTGATGATGGCGGTGTTGAGCAGGGGCATCTGACGGCGAATGCTGAACCGTATGCCCCAGATGATCCCGCCAAGGAGCACAGCGAAATAAATAAGTGTTCCCGAATTAAAGGGAAGGTGGGCGCCGTTTACAAATATCAGTTCGAATGTTCCTGCGAGCTTTACTACCCATGGGATCAGAAAGCTCTGAACAAATCCAAGGAGGGCAACAGACACGACACTGGTAATAATGAAGTTTTTAACTGTAGGCTTATACTTTTTGAAGTAATAGATAAACACCATAGCCGGGATGGTAAGCAGACTAAGCAGGTGGACACCTATGGAGAGGCCAATGAGGAACCAGATAAGTATGAGCCAGCGGTTGGAGCGGGGTTCATCGGCCACCGCTTCCCAACGGACCATACACCAGAATACCGCGGCGGTAAACATGGAAGACATGGCATACACCTCCCCTTCCACAGCCGAGAACCAGAAGGAATCTGAAAAATTATAAGCCAGTGCACCTACAATGCCTGCACCGAGTATGGCCCAGGTTTGCCCTGAAGTGAACTCAGTTTTGGCAGGAAAAAGTTTCTTGGCCAAACCAGTAATGGTCCAGAAAAGGAAAAGAATGGTCACCGCACTGCAAAGTGCCGACATGGAGTTAACCAGCATGGCGGCCTTGGTCTGATCATGAAAACCAAACAGTGTGAAAAAGCGTGCGATCATATTGAAGAGGGGAGCTCCGGGAGGGTGCCCTACTTCCAGCTTATAGGAGGTGGCAATATATTCCCCGCAATCCCAGAAACTTGCTGTGGGTTCAATTGTGCTGAGGTAAGTGAAAGCGGCCACACCGAAAACGATCCAGCCGGTGATGATGTTTAGTTTCTTAAAATTGTTCATAGAAATTTAATCTGATTTAGGTATCAACCGATCAGGATAACAATTGCCAGTCGGTTTGTTCACAATTAAGAAGCGAAGATAAGAGGAAATAGGTTCCCTGTGTCTCCTAAAATGTCCTCTTTCAAGCCGAGGCTATTCATCCCGGGAGAACGGCTAAATTCGAGGAAAATTACGTAGTTTTACCCTTGCTTTTGTTAAAAATTCCTAAGAAACATAGTCTGATGAAGATATCTTATAGCTGGTTGAAAAATTACGTGGATACCGATCTGCCGGTGGAGCAGGCTGCAGCCCTCCTTACCGGAGGGGGGCTGGAAGTGGAAAGCATAGAGCGGTTTGAGCGGGTGAAAGGGGGGCTGAAAGGCCTGGTGGTAGGGGAGGTGAAGACCAGGGAAAAGCATCCCGATGCAGACAGGCTCAGTATTACCACCGTTGATGCCGGAGGAACTGAACTGCTGCACATCGTTTGCGGTGCCGCCAATGTGGCTGTGGGTCAGAAAGTGGTAGTGGCGCTTGAAGGTGCAACACTTTATCCTTCCGATGGAGAACCGTTTGTTATCAAGAAATCAAAGATCAGGGGGCAGGCTTCTGAAGGGATGATATGTGCCGAAGACGAAATAGGCCTGGGTAAATCTCACGAAGGAATTCTTGTGCTCGAGGCCACAGCCCGGCCTGGTATGCCAGCTGCCGATTATTTCGGTATGGCAAGCGATGAGGTGCTTGAGATAGGACTTACTCCCAACAGGGCCGATGCCGCGTCACACCTGGGCGTAGCCCGGGATCTTTTGGCGCTCATACATTGCACGTCTGGCAATACGGACTCCAAACTTCAACTTCCTTCTGTGGAGGAGTTTCGCATTGGAGGAGGTTTGAACATAGAAGTAGAAGTAAAGGAACCCCAGGCGTGTATTCGTTACTCCGGAGTTACCATCACTGGTATTACTGTGAAAGATTCGCCCGAATGGTTAAAAGACAGATTAAGGTCTATTGGCCTGAGGCCCATCAACAACATTGTTGACATTACCAATTTTGTCTTACATGAGCTGGGACAACCCCTGCATGCTTTTGATGCGGAAAAAATTAAAGGCGGCAAAATAGTAGTAAGGAAATGTCCGGACAAGACAAAATTCATAACCTTGGATGGGGTGGAACGGGAACTTTCCGAAAAGGATCTGATGATCTGCGATGTCTCAGGCCCCATGTGTATTGCGGGAGTATTCGGAGGAACAGGATCCGGTGTTTCTGCAACCACCAACAGTATCTTCCTTGAAAGCGCTTGCTTTAATCCACGTAGTATTCGTAAATCATCCCGTCATCATGGGCTGAAGACTGATGCCTCCTTTCGTTTCGAAAGAGGTACCGACCCGGACATGACCGTTTTTGCCCTCAAGCGAGCAGCGCTGTTGATTGTGGAAATGGCAGGCGGCCAGGTTGCTTCAGAGATTATTGATATTTATCCTGAGCCCGTACCTCCTTTCCGTATCCCTTTTGCCTTCTCCAATTGCGACAGGCTCATAGGTAAAAAAATTGACCCTGCTGTTATCCGCCAGATACTGACTTCCCTTGGCATCATTATCGAATCCGACAGCAAGGACGCTCTTCTGCTCGTTGTTCCCCCACGAAAGGTGGATGTTTACAGAGAATGTGATGTGGTGGAGGAAGTGCTTCGCATCTATGGGTATAACAACATCCCCATGCCTTCCAGCATGCATGCATCCGTAAGCCACGCCCCGAATCCTGATCCGGTGAAGGTACAGCAGGTAGTATCCAGCTTATTAAGTGTGCAGGGCTTCTGCGAAATTATTGCCAACTCCCTTACCAAGGGATCGTATTATGAAAAGAATACCCGTTTCAATTCAGGGCAAAGTGTTACCCTCCTCAATCCCCTGAGTTCCGACCTGAATGTGCTGAGGCAAAGTCTCGTTTTTGGGGGATTGGAAGTGATTGCCTACAATCACAACCGGAAACAGGAAGATCTTAAATTATACGAGTTTGGAAAAACCTATTTGCAATCGCCTAAGGGGTTCCATGAAACCCATCACTTGTCCTTATTCCTTACCGGGCGAAAAATGCCCGAATCCTGGAATGCTTCTTCTGAATCTTCCGGGTTCTACCAGTTAAAAGCATTTGTGATGAACATCTGTGTCCGGCTTGGAATACCTGTAACCGGAGTGTCGGAGATTTCGGATGAGTTATTCTCAGGAGGATTGAAGATTGAATCTCAAAAGAAAACAATAGGAGAGTTTGGATTCCTGCACCCTTCTGTGTGCAAGCAGGTTGATGTGAATACCCCCGTTTTATATGCCGATTTAAATTGGGATCACGTTCTTTCCCTGCTTCCTAAAAAACAGATTGCCTATCAGGAAGTGTCCCGTTTCCCTTCGGTAAGGCGTGATCTCGCGCTTGTTCTGGATAAAAAGGTAATGTATAAAGAGGTGGAGGCCATTGCCTATCAAACAGAAAAGGCATTCCTTAAAAATGTAAACCTCTTCGATGTGTTTGAAGGGGAAAAGTTAGGCAAGGAAAAGAAGTCTTATGCAGTCAGTTTCACCCTCCAGGATGAAAGTGCCACGCTTACCGATAAACAGATTGAGAAGATTATGGAGAAGTTGATAAAGACCTATCAGGAGAAGCTGGGGGCGGAGATCAGGCAATGAGCGAAGTCGAAGGTCTTACTAAGCGCAATTCTCTGATGAGATTTATATTTTTTTACGTATTCTGTCTTCTGCTTCCCTTCCGAAGCCACTCCCAGGCAGTACGGACCGATTCCATCACTGTTAAAGGCATGCGTTATGAGTACCGCGGGAAAACCATGAGCCAGAACCACCTTATGTCCTTGCTGAAAAAAAAGGATCCTCCGCCTCCTCTTCTGAAAGAAATAAAACAAACCCATCACCTGAGGAAAATGCAAACCGGTTTGGAAATGCTCGGAGCTTTAATGCTGGTAGAAGGGGGATCTTCGGTTATGGAATACGAAGCTTCCCAATTTCTCCCTTCTAACAAATACATTCATCCGGAGCCTGTTCTTTACCTTCAGCTCGGTATAGGTGTATTGGCAGGAGGTGTGATTTCCGGTTTGGCGGCCATACCGGTAAGAACCGCACGAATGAGGCATGCACGGAAAGTGATTGAACTATACAATCAGATGCCGATGAATTGAGGTCATACTGCTTAAGGACGTCGTTTGTCCATGCTCAACTTTAAAGTAGCCATATTCGTTGGATTTATGGCTGAAACCTGAACAAATCATTTGCACGTAATTTGCACGTGGAAGGGGTAATTCTGTCTTTTTAGAGGTAAGGAGGAGATTTAGTGAATTTTATTTTTAGCATCAATTCCCTACGAATCAATCCTTTTCTTATTTTTACATCCTCTAAAAAAGTATGACTCTGTAGCTCAGCTGGTAGAGCAGTTGACTCTTAATCAACGGGTCCGGAGTTCGATCCTCCGCGGGGTCACATAAATTCAGAGCGAGTGCGGAGAGCGGGAGCGATTCGCACTCTTTTTTTCTGCTTCAGGTAAGTCCCTTTTTCATTCCGAAACCAGGATGACTCCCCTGAAGCGATCCTGTCTAAGTGAGATCTGCTTCAGGGAGTCAACCGATTATTGAAGAATTTCCTTTATCATTTTCACCTCCGGACCATTTGTAACCCTAATCAAGTATATCCCTTTGGGATATCCACTCAGATCAATGTTGGTGAGAATCGGGCCACTTGTGGCCGGGAAGGGCCGGGTGATAAGTTCCTTGCCCATGATATCCGTCACGGTAATGAAAACATCCGTGTTTTCAGAAGCGTAAGTGTCTACCATAAAGGATCCATTGGATGGATTCGGGTAAACGGTGGTATGACTGTCTTCCTTTACCGGACTCGGGTTGATCAGACGGGAACCTGGCCCTCCGCAGAACCCTTCTCCCTGCGTGCAGCCGGAAACCTGATAAACCCGAGGCGTCATGGTAGAATAAGTGATGGAACTTCCACACTTGATACCTAATCGAAACCAGGTTCCTACATCTCCGTCGGCTGAGGTTACAGTATATGTAGACGCCGTTGCTCCTGTCAAATCAGCCCAGGTGCCGCCACAGGTAATAGATTGCCATTGGTAACCCACTCCGGTATAGGAGGTGGCCGGGTTTACCCCCAAAGTTACAGTAGGGTAAGACGGGCAAATAACACTTCCTGTAGAGGTAACCTTTGGCACCACAGTTGAACCTCCGACATTTACCGTAACGGTATTGTGTACTGTTCCACAAGCATACGCAGGGGTAGCGGTAACGGTGTAGGTAGTTGTGGAGGCCGGGGTAAAGGAAGCGCTTGAGGAAGTGCCTCCTCCGTTGGACCAAGTATAATTGTCGGATCCGCAGGCATTGAGCACCGTTGTTACCTGAGAACAATTATTTACTGCAGGAGGAGTAATTTGTAATTCTACGGGAGTGAGGGGGCCGGCCGGGATGCAAATAGGTTGCGTTCCCTGTACCTGTTCTGCGCTACTTCCGCTCTGATCGCCGGTAATAAGATGACGTCTTTCATCAGCAGAACTCTCTGAAGGATAAATAGGATCAGTTGTGTTCAGTACATGGCCTAACAAATGCGCATGACCCAGTTCATGAAGAATGTTGGTTACGAAATCGGCCTGATTGCTGGCTGTGGTTCCTGGAGAAAGGTTGTAATTCCAGGTATATCCGGGATAGGGCACTGCGTTAATGTTAATATCCACATCGTTCAGGTAATAGGTTGTGGTGCCACCAGAGGTGCAAGTCAGAAAGGTTTGAATGGTGTAGGCAAGAACTCCTGCTGGAAGTGATCCATAGGTAACGGTATTCAAGCCGTTGGTAGGATTAGGAGAAGTTGCCGGCGTGTAGGGTCCTTTTTTCCAGTTCATCCCCGACGAGCAGGTCCATTGCTTTGCTGCGTATATAAACGCGGCTTCTGATCCTGCCACTCCAGTAAAGTTTGTACTTAGATTCCAGGTATAACCTCCGCATCCATCCTGGTTATACAAACGTCCCGGATAAGAGATACCGCCCACCCCTTTGTTAAAAAGTGCATAAGGAATTGTCAAGGTGCTTGCGCTGGTTACCTTGGTGGAAGTGTTTGTGCCATCCCAAACACTGATTGTGCCTGTTCCTGCTCCAACGGTAGTTGTATTTGTCCAGAAATAAGGAACAACGACCTTGATTTGAGTAGAAGAAACAGATACGTATTGGGAAGGAAGAGGGGTGACATCAGCTCCGCCGATGGCATCGGCATTTTTGAAAAGCACCCGGGTGTTTGAGGTAAACCCTGACCCCGTGATCGTGAGGACAGAATTGGTACCTGCCGATAGGGTAGAAGGAGAAAAGTTGATTGCCCCATAAACATCCAGTACTCTCGTGGCATTGGGTTTGGTCAACAGGTCTCCTGCTTTGACAGTAGAGAAAGGGCTTCCTGTACTCGTCAGTATTGTGTTGTACAGTTCCTGTTTTACATTGGAGTAGGTACGGAAAACATCCGTTGCGCTTTGGTCTTCCGCATGATACCGGATAAAGCCCTGAGGGCCTGCAAAAGCTTCGTATTTACCCAACATGCCGGTGATGGATGAATGAACGCAGGTGAATATTCCTGCATCATTCAGGTCCAGTTGCATGGAAGGCTGAACGACCACAACTGTTCCGTCCACTTCGCCTCCCGGCGTAACCAGTTCCAGATTTGCCGAAGTGGAAATTCCTTTCAATACTTTGTAGATTTCAATCGTGTGGTGGGTAAAGATCATGGTTTTTTCTTTGTCCCACGCTGCATATTGTGCAGTCACTTTGCCTTCTACAATCAGTTCGGAAGATTTAATCCGATCCGTAAGTGGCACCTCCATCATGGAGCATTGTGCATGTGTTTTTCCTATCCCCAGGGTGAGTATCAGGAGTCCAAGCAGTGTGTGTTTCATTTTGTTTTTTTTAAATTAAATTTTAATGCGATATTCTTTTAAATATGCTGTGTATGATATTTCATATATACATATTATCAAAAGCCCGTAAAGTAAAGTAAAGAATGTGAGGCCTGCCATCCCATTTAGTATTTGACCGGTCTCCTTGAGCAGATTGTTGGTTTTGGTCGGTAGATTGCCTGAGCCGGAAACCAGCGACCAACGCAACCAATGGAAATCAGATAACTCAGGACAAAGGCAGGTTCGTAAGCCAGGCCAGTAATTGGCTCCTTCTTTAACCCCGCAATCTGCCCTCCAAAACCGGTTAAGCGCTCAACTAGAACTGCATTCCACTCAATTCCGCTTGTGAAGCCGAAAGAAATGACCTACTTTCGGCTGACTTTCCCGTTAACAATATCCGTTTACCTTGTTACACACCACGTGAAACTGAAACTATGCAGTTAAACATACCAATCTCATGTTCTCTTTTCCTTGTTTTATTCATTTCATCCGTCGGTTCTGCCCAAAAGACCCCATCAAAATTCGGTGAACCGGAGGCGGAAGAGCTGCTAATGAAATTTTACCCCACAGACAGTACCGCTTCTGCTGCTATTCTTTGTAACTACGGATACTTTCGAAGCTCGGATTTTCAGTTTGAGCATTTTATACGCACCAAAATATTGAAAAAGGAAGGATATGAATGGGCCGATCATACCTACAGCGCTTATTCGGACATTTATGTGAAAGGATATACATACAATGTGGAGAATGGCGAGACGATTAAAACAAAATTGAATCAGAGTTCCATAATCACGGAAAGGTTCAAAGATGGAAGGAGGAAAGTACGTTTTGCGATGCCGAATGTCAGAGAAGGATCTGTCATCGACATAGAAATAACCTGCAAGACGTTTCCGGAGGAGTGGAGGTTCCAGGAAATCATTCCGGTAAAATGGAGTGAGATTAACCTTGAGCCTACACAACAAGTCTCGTTCCAGTCACTAATTTGGGGAAAGATACCCTTGTTTGTCAACACTTCCGGCCGATGGATTGCAAAGGATATGCCCGCTTTTCATGAAGAACCTTATATGAATTCCATGGAAAACTATATCAGCAAGATAGAATTTGACGTGAGCCACATTGAAACATCCAGTACCTACCGCAGTTATGCTTCTTCCTGGTCTATGGTAAGCAGCTACCTGCTCAGTAACACTACTTTCGGAGGAGCAATTGATGACAAGGGATATTTACGTGATGCCGCGAATGAGATAAAAAAGAGTACTTCTTCTCCGGAAATGCAGCTGAAGATGGCAGCACAAAAAATTAAGCACCTGAAATGGGATAAGACCAACAGTCTCTATGCCAATTGGAGTAACCTTGAAATTATGTATAACAAGGGAGAAGGCAACTCGGCTGAGCTTAATCTGGCCCTTCTTCAACTGGTTAAATTGCTTGGGTTTGACGCGGTTCCGGTTGTTCTCAGTACCCGAGACAACGGAACACTGTCGGTTGTTCAACCCAGCCTCAATAAACTGAACTATGTGGTTGTATGTACCTGGTTGGATCACAAAGCCATACTGATGGATGCCACGGAACCGCTTCTTCCTTTCAACCTGCTTCCGATCAGGTGTCTGAATCATTTAGGCCGCTCTATCTGTGACACCACTTCCTGGGTGGTGCTCTCTCCAAAGGTCAAAGACAAGCAGGGAGCCTACTATGACCTCACTTTGCAGGATGACATGAATATTTCAGGAAAGCTGAATATAACCAAGTTCGATTATGCCGGTTTTTATTTTCGCAAGAAATTTCAGGAGTTCAATAGCAAAGAGGAGTTTATGACAGATTTTCTAAGTGATAAACCCAACCTGACTATCGTATCTTCCAGGTTCGATGACATGAACGATGTTTACAAACCTGCCAAGGAAGAATTTGAAATAAAAATCGACAACCAGCAAAACGTCATCAATAACGAAATTTATATTCAACCTTTGTTTCTTAACAACCTCGATGAAAATCCTTTCAAGGCAGAGAGCCGGAAATATCCCATGGATTTTCCCTGCAATACCGAACGGTCTGTCACTGTAAACCTGAAGCTACCACCCAATGTCACGGTTTCATCGGTTCCGGAAGCTGTAAGCATGCACCTGCCCGACAATTCTGTTTCCTTTGTTTACCAGGTGGCGGTAACGGATAATATGATCCAGGTTTCATACAAGTACCAGAATAACAAGGGTATTGTTCAGCCTGATGAATATGGAAACTTAAAGGAGTTTTATAACCAGCTCATTAAAAAACAATCTGAATCCATTATCTTGAAGAAGAACTAAGACAGCGGTTCACTTATTTCCTTTTCTATGTATAAAGTGCATTCCTCCGGTTTTATTCTTTTGATTTCCCTGCTAGGCTCTTTGTTCGGGTTGAATCCCAGCAGTTATGCCGGTTCAACCTCTTATGCCGTTTGGTCCATCGACGCCGAACTGATCAGGAGCGCGAAGGCCGTTGTGCGGATAAGTGAGGAGGAATTTGAGATTAACAGCATCGATAAAGCCGAAAGAAGAGTTCACTACGCGGTTACGATTCTGAATAATAACGGACTCGATAATGCTAAATTCAAGGAGTATTATAACAAGTTCAGGAGGATAACAGGCATTCACGCGAATTTGTATAATGCCGCCGGAGAAAAAATAAAAAGCTTCGAAAAATCCGAGGTTCAGGACCTCAGCGCCGCGTCCGGGTTCTCCCTGTATGATGATTCCCGGGTGAAATACCTGGATCCGGCCTATAATCAGTTTCCTTTTACCATCGAATACTTCTGTAATACCGAATATTCAGGACTGATTGATTATCCGGATTGGTATGTTTATCCCGACTATAACGTTTCGGTTGAAAATTCCTCTCTGAAAGTAATTAATTCCGGAATAACGGCTCTGAGATACCTCGAAAAAAACCTGGAAACCCCCGTCGTCAAAACTTTGGAAAAACAAACCCGTTGTTATTATTGGAGTGTAAAAAATCAGAAGGCCATCAAAGAAGAATCCATTGCACTTCCTTTGAGTGAATTTACTCCACGTGTTTATCTTGCTCCTGCAAATTTTAGTATTGAAGGATACAGCGGAAATTCAGAAACCTGGAAGGGGCTTGGAGCCTGGGCTTATTCCCTCATTCAGGGAAGGGACAAACTCAGTCCTGAAACCCAGACTTTGGTAAAGCACTTGACCGAGAACGCCGCGGACAATTATGCGCGAATAAGGATCCTGTATGAATATATGCAAAACCGTACACGTTATGTTAGTGTTCAGTTGGGCGTAGGTGCATGGCAGCCTGCTGATGCGGCTACAGTGGATAAAGTGGCCTACGGCGATTGCAAGGCCCTATCCAACTACCTGAAAGCGCTCCTTCAGGTTATTGGTATCAAATCTTACTATGCCCTGGTAAGTGCCGGTACAAACGAAAGCGATATAATACTGGAGTTTCCATCACAACAATTCAACCATGTCATTTTGTGTGTTCCCGTGTCAAAGGATACCCTATGGCTTGAATGTACAAGTCAGCAATGTCCTTTCGCATTCACCGGCTCTTTTACGGACGACAGGCATGTTTTGCTTGTTACGGAAGAAGGAGGGGTAATCACCCGGACCCCTGCTTATACTGCCCAACAAAATGCGCAGATTCGAAGGGCTACCGTAACCCTGGATGAGAATGGCTCGGGATTGGCTGCTGTTAACACCCTTTACAAAGGAATCGCTTACGATCTGGTTGCTTACCTGGTAAGGGAGGATGAGAAGACGCAAAAGGCTGATATGTACAACAGGGTGCATTTAAAAAGTTTTGAGATTATTAATTTTAAACATTCTGAACACAAAGATCGGCTGCCCTATCTGGAAGAGGGATTGAATATGAAACTGAAGGATTATGCCAGCATCAGCGGCGACAGGATGATTTTCCCTCTCAATCTGATGACCAAATGGGAAGTGCAGTATCCGGTAAGTCCCGACCGTCGGTCTGGCTTGTATCTGAAGCATCCATTTTCCGAGGCAGATACAATAATTTACAAAATCCCTCCGGACTTTGTTTTATATTCAAAACCGGAATCCATTTCACTCGAAACTGCATTTGGTGTTTACAAGACAGAAGTTATAACAACAGAAACGGAAATCCGTTACATCCGATCGTACAGTATAAATAAGCTATCCTATCCGGTTTCCCGTTTTTCGGAGATGGCCGATTTTTTAAACAAAGTGAATAGGGCCGATGGCAATAAGGTGGTTTTGAAACGAAGGTAATTGTGTCAGATCGCAGAAGGGATATAGGTTGATAAATAATACCTGCAGCATGAAAATAATCAGTACAAGATTTTGTATTCCCCTTCTAATAACCGGAGCGTTGACATTACTGGCACCCTTCCTTAAAGCGCAGGACACCATTGCCATGAAGGTTGGGGGTAAAATTCCCGCCAGGGTAATTTCAGCAACAGGAGATACGCTTTCCTACAAGGAGTATCAGGGCTTGGATACGGCAAGAGTCAGCAAGGTCAGTCGCTTGGAAGTAGCATATGTCCGCTATTCGAATGGATTTATTCAAACCTTCGGGGATACCCAAAAAAAGTCATCCCTGGGACAACTTTGGATCAGGGGTGGCTTTGGTGTCTGCAGCGAAAGTGGACTGCAACAGTTTTCCCAAACAATGAGTGGTTTTAATCTCTCAGCCAGCTATGTAAGGAAATTTGCTTCCCGTAAGCGTTTCGCCTGGGAGGCAGGAATCGGGTATACTCAAAAGGGAGGTGTCATACAAATGAACGATGTTCCCCTCTATCAGGTAGGAAACAGCCAAACAGTAGGTAATTCCTATGGAAATTATGGGATCAGGCTGGGTTACCTGAGCGGAGAAGTGTTTGGGAGGGCGTACCTGTCTAAGTCCGTCTACATGAAAATAGGTATTCAGATGGGTTACCTGATCAGATACAAGGGAGTGGATACGGATGGTCTGGCCTCCTATTTTGGCCCGATGGAAGATCCGTATAAAATTTCGGATTTTAAACACTTCTCCGCTGGAGGGGTAGCCGGTGGGGGATTGTGCCGGAGTTGGAAAAGGGCAAGTATATTTTCAGAAATATTGTTCAATTACGACTTCACCCCGTTGGGACTGATAGCTCCACCGGATGGGAACGGTAATCAAGGGTCAGCTTACCATAGCCGGTCATTCATTCTCAATCTCGGTGTATATTTCAATCTGTAACAACTCAATAGTTGCAGGATCATTCGTTGCCCGGGCGGGTATGCCTAGACGAAAACAGCAATCATTCCAACCAACAGCAGAAAGATTACGGAAAGAATAATCAAGAGGTGATTCGGGTTCTTCATCATGTTTGAAATTTAGGGTGACTGTCTGAAAGAGCCGAGGAGTAACTTGCTGGATTTAGGGCACTTTTTAACTCATCCTGATTTTTTAATAACTGATATATACAGAACGACGGCACTTGTTTAGATAGGGAGATGGAATAAATTTGTTGTATGGCAAACGGGCAGCGAAGTGATACGGATTCTATCCCAATGCAGGATCTAACCCATACGGCCGTTTCTTCTTTTCTTATTACTCCCCTTCGCAGACACATAGACAGGGAAGCGCTGCAGGAAAAACCTCACCGGCACAATTTCCAGGAAATAATCTGGATAAGAAGCGGAAAAGGAAAACATCGCATTGACGATAAAATACTTCATCTCCAGCCTCATACCTTCTATCTTATTTCACAAGGTCAGGTACACGATTTTTTGGAAGGGACTGACCTGGATGGATACCTGATACGTTTTGCAGACGACTTCCTTCCGGGCAAGCACACCTCTTCCTCCTTCTACTTTTCCCTCCTGTCTAAAATCTTTCCGGTCAATGCCATTCACCTGATGCAAAGGGAAGATGTTGCATCCATAGGATCGTTGCTGGATCAACTGTTGAGAGAATATCGCCTCCCTCCCAATGAGTATGGAAAGCAGGCCGTTCTCCAGCATTTATTGCTTGTATTGCTTGTATTGCTGGAAAGGCAAAACAGGAACCTGGCATTTGAAATGGAAGACGAAAAAGAAGAAGAGAAAAAGAAATACCTGGAATTTTTGCATTTGCTGGAAGAAGAATATTATAAAGAACATAATTTCAGTTCTTATGCCATGCGATTGGGAGTGTTGTCGCGCAAACTGGCAAGTATTATTAAATGCTATAGTGGTAAATCGGCAAAAAAATTGATCCTGGAACGAATCCTCCTGGAGGCAAAGCGCATGCTCAGCTTTACCAATTCCAATATCAAACAAATTACTTACGACCTCGGCTTTGATGATACAGCTTATTTTTCACGAATCTTTAAAAGCCATACGGGATTCACTCCCCTTGAATACAGGAGGAACCAAAAGTGCCTGATTTAATTCCTTTCCAAGCCTCTTTTTCTTTCCTCCGTGTTTATGTAAGCACTTTATACGCAGTCAATTATTATCTCACCATTCCCTTCGTTTCTATGTAACGTCGTGTTCTCACGAACAGGGTTCATTTTCCAAAACATTTCCCGTTGTTGGGTGATTTGTAACTGATATTGTAAGAATGTACAGCATTACTTACGCTTTACTCCAAGGTCTTTAGCAGGATCCAATCTAATTTTATGCGAATGCAAACATTCTCACCTTTAAATTCAGAAAAATGAAAAGGAAACATTTCTGCCTGCCTCTTTCGGGAATAATGATGATGGTTATTACCGGTTTTGCCGTAGTAAGCTCAGACGGAAGTAAAATAGGTTATACAGATTCTCCTCCCGATGGTGGTCCGGGAAGCGGTGATTGTTCTTCCTGCCATGGAGGAGGCACAGCTACTCCTGTTCCCAAACTCACTGCTAATCCCTCTTTTGGCACTGGGAATACCTATGTGCCGGGTGCTACCTACACACTTTCCTTTCAGGTAACAGGTTATCCTTATTTCGGATTCGATCTGGAAATGATTAATAGTACCACTTCCTCTGCAGGAGATGGCGGGGTTTTTGGTTCGGCCATTTCTCATTGCCAGATTACTCCGGGTAATTCAACCAGCTATTCAACGGTAACCAATGTAACGCATACGGCTAAAATACCCAGCAGTTCCCAGGCTTCCTGGAAATGGACAGCACCCGACAGTGGAACCGTATATGTGTGGGCGGCGGCAAACGGTGTGAATGGGGATGGGGGAGACAGAGGGGATAAATATGCTCCATATACAGTACAACTTTATCCCAGCACCACAAGTATCCAGCTGGTTTCAACTAACAAGTCCGGAATCCGGCTTTTCCCAAATCCGGCCACCGATCATTTGAATGTTAGGTGTGATCTGATCAAGGCAGGAGAGGTGGGCCTGGAGATACACGATGTGTTTGGGAAGCTGGTTGCGAGTCAGGAATTTCCGATCCAAAATGCCGGACCGTGTTCTCTCAACCTGGTGTTTCCTTCACCTCTTGCAAAAGGATTGTATAGCCTTAGCCTGAGGGCAGATGGAACTCAAAGTGTGAAGAATTTTATTGTGAAATAATTTTTTTTTCATTTGCAACGGGCTGCCCTTCCGCTTTTTTCTTGTCGGCGGATGCGCGTTTCAGTTGCTTGTCACAGGGAGGACAAACAAGGGCAAACCGACTGTAAGTTTTTGTCTTATCGGTGGAAAAAGAAGAATGTCCGAAAGCAAGGGCCGGTTTAGAAGAGATTGTCAAGCCGACGAAAACGAGGAGGGCGGTTTGGATTTTCATAAGTTTAGGCTTTAGTAGCTTTCCTTCCGGAGGGAAGAGCATTGTTAACTTTTCCTGATTTTATTTATTCAAATCTCTACCAAAACCCCAAAGACATCAAACCATAAAACCCGAATGGATATGGAGTGAAAAACATCAAATGGTCTTGTTGGGTTGTGTAAAATGCTGATTTGTAGTTATTTGTGATAGCCTCGCGGGTGTGGTGATAAAAGCAGGGTAGCGACCGCCGTCAACAGGTTTTACCGGCGACATGCCAACTTTGGAAAGTCCCTTGAATATTAAAGCCTGAATCATTTGAGCGTTACAAACCGTTCTCCGGATAAGGAATCGGTGATACAGGATCGGATCAGGGAGGAAAGCGGGGAGTTCAGTTTGGCGTTTTTCTGAATGATGAGAAATGAAAAATGATAATATCTGACAAAGTCGGCCTGGCTTTGTTCCATATTTTCGAAAGTACCTTCCTTTTTTTGTTTCATGATAAATTGAGAGAATGCCGACAACTCTAAGGCGTTTTTCTGAAATTCTGCTACGGGCTCCAAGGAGTTCCATTCGTTATTTTCAAATCCACTGAGGCTTACGCAAGGATAATACTGAGGCATGTAAACCAGATAGGGGCAGCTGAAACCGGTTTTGTCCAGGTCGTACTTATCCTCCACACTCACCGACCCAACCAGATACTTTTCCTTCTTGTCCAGGTTCAATTTTGCAATGTCGGTCAGATACTTGTCCGAGTAGGGGCCTTGTTCCGGAATATAGTCTTTATATGCCCCGAATGAATGATAGCCCTTGGTCGATAACACAAGCAGGGTACAGATCAGAAGGCCGGTCTTCATGTTTCGGCTGGACTTGTCATGGGCAGAATCCGAGCCAGCGTCTCTCCCGAAAAAAAACAGAAGCAACCCAAGAATAAGGAAGAGATTTAAAAGGATCAGGTTATTGGTAAAAAACTGAAAGGAGTCGAAAAATTTATAAAAGGTGCCGAAGGATAACAAGGAGCAGAAATAAACCGAGAGGATAAGGAAGAGCAGGCCTTTTACATGGAAACCTGTTTTGTTCCTGAATACCGCCAAAGCAGACATGAGAATAAAAGGAAGATACAGTATCAGACTCCTGAAGGGAATATCATAAATCCTGTATGCCAATTCAATTGCATAGATTTTGACGGACCGGAAACTGAATCCGTCCAGGTCGCTGTAATAAAAAGCATTTTGTTTCAGATATGGGGTGTGCAGATTAATTCCGTAACGACGGTAAAAAAACAGAATAAAGAGAATCAGAGAAAGAAGATACGCCCCTATCCTTAAAAATTCAGGTAAGGATAATTTCCGGAAAAGAAAAGAAAGGAGCAGGAACAACGCCAGCCCCCCGGCAAGACCTGGCAAGGTGCCAACAGATACAACCGGTATAAGCAACAGTACGGTGAGGCCCAGGAGGGTATATCCCCTTGCATAAAACAGGAAGCAACAGATGCCTAATAGAAGTGGAATAGCATACTTCTCGCCCCCGAATTCCAGGGTAGATTCTCCAAAGCTTACCAGGTAGGGCGACTGTATAAAAATGTTGCCGAAATATAACCCCCCAACAAATACAAATAAGCCTGTGGTGAAAAGGACAGGAATGGAAACCCGGGTAATCATCTCAGCCAAGGCGAAGAGCCCGAGCAGGATTAAAAAATTGGTGACCGGGTAGGTAAGCAGGTATAAGGAAACAAAATTCAGGGATTTGAATTGTGTGGAGAACAAGGCATTTAACCATAATTCAAAATAATGATAGGGCTCTGTTCCGTGATAAACGGAGTTCAGAAGATTTTGGGTCACGCATCTGTTTTCCTGTCCGGTAAGACTCAGCATCTGGGAGATATTCGAATAGTAAATTTTGTCGTAATAATCGGCTGCAGGGTTACCGTTGAGGATATATCCAAAACCGCCGTGAAAGTTGAGAATAAGAACGGCAAACCAGGTATAAACCAACAGAGAGAGCAGGAGGAGTGGAAGGATTTTTTTTGCAAGTTCAGGAAGGGACAAGGGGGATGAGGGTTCGTATGGCAGGAGGGAAACCGGGTTGCGGTGCTTTCGGGTATAGAGGATGGCCTCCAGAAGCAGAAAGCCGATTACCAAAACAAAAGCCAGATGAATGGTTTTAAACCTGGCTACAATAATGGAATAAAACAAAACGCAGGCACAAAGTCCCGCAAGGGTATTAATAAAGACCGTCGCGTAAAAGCCTTTTGCCTGAAACAGGCGGGATGCGGGCTTCAGTAAGAAATGCCCCAGACCAAAAAAGAAAAGAAGGGAAAAAAGGCAAAAAGAGTAAAACTTAATAAAGAGGAAGCAGGATTCGGGCATTTTGAACTGGATCTGATTGTTTCACTTGTTATCCCGGATGTTTTCTGGAGATCCAATCCGTTTTGAAGATGGAATACAGGAAATTGGGTTTGGCCTCTTCTCCGAAATAGACAATATCCGCTTCTCCGGTTTTGATGGCTCCCAGCCGCTCTATAGCCTTTTGTGAACGAATATTGTTCGATCCGATCTTGAAAACCACCTCGTTTACAAAGCGGAATGCATGGTCGAGCATGAGTGTTTTTAAGGCGGGGTTATATGCTCCTCCCCAGTGGTCTCTGGCCAGAAAAGTGTACCCGATTGAAACAGAATTATTCTTTTGATCTAACTCCGTGTATCTGGAGCTGCCGATAACACAATCTTTCCCGGCATCATAAACCAGAAATGCTCCTCCCGATTCCATGGCACCTCGAAAGAAATTTTCGAATACAGGTCGCTGGCACCGGCTTTTATTCGGATGTTGCTCCCAGATAAGGGGATCGGAGGCAACAGCATAAAGCGTCTCAAAGTCAGCAGACTGGAGAGGCTGAATCCGGATCAGTTCATTTTTTAAGAGGGGTTGAAATTCAAAGTCCATGTACATATTTACAACCGTTTTAATTGTTTTCCAAATTATGTCTGAAAGGAACCAGATCAGTAAACCTCCATCAGTTCAAATTTTCTGCAGGAAGGAGTATGTTAAATTTTGATATTTTGTTGCATAATATCTTTATTCTGGCTATGATATTGGGCATTTCACCGAATTCATCTCTCCTGAATGAAGAGATATCGGTAAAATTAAAAAATCATCTATTCAACTATGGCCGACAACCTTACTCCAACGCAAGGGTCAAATCGGAATCGGAATGTAGAAAACAACTTTCGGTCAGAACGGACCTGGAGGACAGTTTTTCCGTACAATCCATTCATTATTTTCCTTTTTCTTGCCCTGGTGCCCGCTATACTGGAGGCTCAAGTCGAGGATACCCTTCTTTTGCCTGCAGAGAGGTTAAAAAAATTAAGTCTCGAAGATCTCATGAATATTGAGGTGGTCTCTGTCTCCATGAGAGCAGAAAAACTATCTGAAGTGGCCTCTGCAATTCAGGTGATAACAGATAACGATATTGCTCATTCTGCGGCCACCCGATTGCCTGAATTATTGAAACTTACACCTAATATACAAATGGCCCAGGCCAATTCCCATGATTGGGCCATTACAGCCAGGGGATTTAACGGACTTCCGTCGGCCGGAGGAATCGTGGCTAACAAACTGCTGGTAATGATTGACGGACGCTCTGTATATAGCCCCCTATTTGGAGGAGTATTTTGGGATGTTCAGAATGTGATGCTGGAGGATGTGGACAAAATTGAAGTGGTCAGCGGTCCGGGAGGGACACTTTGGGGGGCAAATGCGGTAAATGGAGTTATTAATGTGGTTACCAAGAGTTCCAGGGAAACACAGGGATTGTATGTGTCAGGAGCTTCGGGAAACCTTTTAAATGATATGGCTGCAGTGAGGATAGGTGCCAGAAGCAGGGTGGATACCAATCTGTACTACCGTATCTATGCACAGCATTTTGACCAGAACAGTACCTTGTTCCAATCCGGTGCCAGTGCCCGGGATGCATGGGACATGGTGCAAGGCGGATTCAGGATGGATTATTATCCTTCCAAAGCCAATATCCTGACTTTGCAGGGAGATTTTTACGGAGGGGATGAAAACAAGGACAGCCTGCTTACCCGCCAAATCACCAACGGACAAAATGTCCTTGGCCGTTTTACTCACGTTTTTTCAGATAAGTCTGATCTAAAAATCCAGGCCTATTACGATCGTACCTATAGATTACAGCCTACTGCAGTTGCGCCATTTCTATACAGCCTGAATACCTATGACTTGGATATTCAGCATCGTTTTTCTCTGGGTGAAAGAAACAGTATCCTGTATGGAGGAGGCTATCGTCTGGAAGAGGACAATACGAACCGCAGCCTAACTCCTCTTAGCCGGGAGATGCCGGTATACAATGTGTTCATACAGGACGAAATTGCGCTCTTCGCTCAAAAGCTGAAAATGACGGTTGGCAGCAAATTTCTGAACAATGTATTTACCGGATTTGAGTTTCAGCCCTGTGTCCGGCTGGCCTGGACACCCGGTAAATCACAAACGCTTTGGGCTTCCGTTTCCAGGGCCGTGCGTACACCCAGCCGGTTTGATTCGGACATACTCACTTCAGATGTGAAATTCCAGTCGGAAAAGGTGATGGCCTATGAACTGGGCTATCATCTTTCCCCTGTCAAACAATTAACTCTTTCATTTGCTGCGTTTTTCAATCATTACAATCAACTTAGAAGCATAGACCAAACGACGTCCACCACCACTCCCTTTATTTTCACAAACGACCAAAGGGCGGAATCCTGGGGATTTGAATTCAGCGGCAATTACCAGGTTATGGAACAGTGGCGCTTACGCGGAGGGTATACCTATTTTGACAGAAACATTTGGGCCGTCACCCCTGCAGTTCTGCCAATCAGTGTAGCGTTTGAAAGTATGGACCCCAAAAACACCTGGATGATTCAATCCATGCTGGATGTGACCAGGTCTCTGACCTTCGACCTGGTGGGCCGCTATGTAGATCCGGTGCCGGGTGCCCAGTATTCGATTCCCGATGTACCTGCGTATTATACGTGTGATGCCCGTTTGGCCTGGCACAGGAAAGGAATTGAAATTTCCCTGGTGGGGCAAAACCTGCTGCAGGAATCACATATAGAAACCGGGCGGTCAACCATACCAAGAGCCTTTTACGCCAAGATTACATGCAAATTCTGAGAAACACAAAACACCGGATTCTAATGGCTGTCCTGCTGGCCTGGCCTGTCTTGTCATTTGCACAGGCCCTGGTTTCTGTGGAGTACCAGTTAAAGGCCGTTTTCCTTTTCAACTTTACCCGATTTGTAGAGTGGCCTCCGGAAGCGTTTACCTCTGATCAGGAACCTTTTGTTATCGGTGTTCTCGGAGGAAACCCTTTCGGTTCCTATCTCGAGGATGTCGGGGGCAATGAAAAAGTAAACGGACATCGCCTGGTGATCAGATATTTTAATAATTATTCCGAAATCAAATCGTGTCATATACTCTATATCAATAAGACCGTAATGAATGAGACAAGGGATTTTCTTTCCAGCATGAACGGGAAGCCAGTCCTGACGGTGAGTGATGCTTCCGACTTTATGAAGCGTGGGGGGATCATCCGATTCTACATTAATAAGGATAAAAAAGTTCAGCTTGAGATGAATCTGGATGCTGCTAAGGCCGCTAAGCTACAGATCAGTTCCAAGCTTATCCGGTTAACTGAAATATATGTTCCCAAATAGTTCGAGCCTATGAAATTCAGAGACCTTCCTATACAAAAGAAACTGATGAGGGCAGCCATCCTCATCAGTGGGGTGGTTCTGCTTGTGACATGCTCTACTTTTTTTATCTACGAATTCTTCAAGTCGCGCCAGGAGATGGTGGGGAAGATGTCAACAATCGGTAAAATAATTGCTGCCAACAGCACCGCCTCACTTGCTTTTGACAATTCCAAAGATGCCAGGGAAATATTGTCGGCACTGAGGCTGGAACCGCATCTGGAAGCCGCCTGTATTTACGGGAAAGAGGGATTGATTTTTGCCAGGTATCCGGATTCCGTTAAAACTGCAAATTTCCCGGGAAACCCCAAGTTAGAAGGATACTTCTTTTCCAAGTCATTTCTCGAAGGGTTTCAGCCCATCCTCATCGGTAATAAAAGGCTGGGAACCTTATACCTGAGATCGAACCTGTCGGACATTTATGACCGGTTTCGCCTTTATCTGATCATCACCGTCCTGGCGATTCTTGTTTCGTTTCTGCTGGCTTACCTGCTTTCTGACATCCTGCAGAAAAATATTTCAAACCCAATTCTCGCATTGGTGCATACAGCAAAAGAAGTTTCACGAAATCAGGATTATTCTGTCAGGTCTCCCCAATTCAACAACGATGAGTTGGGATTACTCATCGAGTCTTTCAATCACATGCTGGAGAAAATTCAGGAGCAAAATCAAACCTTAAGCGAATTTACAAACACATTAGAGCTGAAAGTTCAAACCCGGACGCTGGAACTGGAAACTGCCAACCAGGAGCTGGAGTCATTTTCTTACTCCGTTTCTCACGATTTAAGAGCTCCGATACGGGCTATAAACGGTTTTGCTGCATTGCTGGAGAACGATTCCGGATCCCGACTGAATGAGGAAGGGAAGGGTTTTTTGAAAACGATCATCCGGGAAGCAGGACGAATGGGACATCTGATTGATGATTTGCTTTCGTTTGCCCGTTTGGGTAAAAAGGACTTGCAAAAATCAATGGTAGATATGACACAGCTTGCCAAAGAGTCCATGGAAGAGGTGATGAAATTTAATGTAGATAACTATCGGGCCACGGTGAATATTAAAACATTGCCACCTGCTCTGTGCGATTCCGTATTGGTAAAGCAAATCTTTATTAATCTCCTGACCAATTCCCTGAAATTTTCCCATACAAAGGCTGACCCGGTAATAGAAGTAGGTTCTTTTCAGGAAGCAGGCAGTTCGGAAATAACTTATTATGTGAAGGACAACGGAGTTGGATTTGATATGAAGTATTCCAGCAAGCTATTCGGGGTGTTCCAGCGCTTGCATAGTTACGAAGAGTTTGGGGGCACAGGGATAGGACTGGCCATCGTTCACAGGATTGTGACACGCCATGGGGGTAAAGTGAGGGCGGAAGCGAAAATCAATGAGGGCGCAACCTTTTATTTTACTTTGTAAGGATTTATTTTAACCATATAAAAAGAAACCGATGAACCTGAACCCACTTGAAATTGTGTTGGTGGAAGACAACCAGAGCGATGCAGAATTGGCTATCCGCGCTTTGAAAAGTGCCAAAGTAACCAACAGGATTATCCATTTAAAAGACGGGGCAGAGGCCCTTGATTACATCTTTGGAACGGAGGAGAATCCCGGAGGAAAACGGGGAAACCAGATTGGTTTGATCTTGCTGGATCTCAAAATGCCGAAAGTGAACGGAATTGAAGTTTTGAAAAGACTGAAAGAAGAGGAAACAACCAGAAGTATTCCTGTTGCAGTATTTACCTCTTCTTCCGAAGATCCGGATGTGAAAGAATGTTATCGGCTGAATGTGAATAGCTATATTGTCAAACCTTTGGACTTTGTGCAGCTGGGGAAAACCATCTGTGACACAGGGATGTACTGGATGATGATAAACCATCTTCCCTAATTGGAAAAAACAGGTTGTCATATTCATTCGGACGGAAGCCTTGGTGTTAAATTGGTCTTGATTCAGGATTCTGGTTTTTCCCTACCTTAGTAGTTCAGCTCTGAAGCCATGAAAAAACACCTCCTGCTCTTAACGCTCTTCCTGATGTCCACTGCCCGGATTTATGCACAGGCTTCCGAGGTATTGAAAGCTGTACTGAAAGAGACCGCTATGCAAAATGAGGAAATAGCCCGGGTTGGAAACGGGCCTGTATCTTCTTTCAGAAAATTACCCCCTGCTTCTGCTTCCCTGTCCCCCTTTTCATCTTATCTGCGTTCCGTGCATGCAGCAGGACGCATTCCAATTGGACCTTACACAGCTACCTACCCCTCTAATAAAGGGGATACGTTGTGGGTTGGGATTGCGCCGTATGTTGACTCCCTCGTCATTACCGGATCTCAAACCTATAACTGGCCCATCATCGTAGTCGGGAATGCTTTGCTGAGGTTTAAAAATGCCAATGCAACTATTCATGGGGACCTGCTGGTCCTGGGTAATGGAAGAGTTCTGGCCGATCATTCCACGCTTCATTTTCCACAACAATATTTTTACCAGCGCCACATTACCCTGGTACAGAATGCTTCTCTGATCGCGAATAACGATACCCTCGATTATGGAGGCTTTGTTCATAGCCTTAGCATCAATGATTCCGCAAGAGGGGTGTTCAATCGCATTTATCAGACGGATTTTATGACCACTGGATTGAGCAGCAAGGCCTCCATTTCTGTAAACACAACCAATATCGCCGGGGAATATATCATGGAGGATCGTGCCACGTTTAGTTTCAAGCATTGCACCACCCTCTTGCTTTGGCACCAGTGTCCCGATACAGCTGTGATCAACTGGTCTTTTCCCAAAGGCGATTCGGTTTACAATTACAAGTTTAATAATGCCTTACCGGGAGTAAAGGGAATCTGTTACCACGCATCTGCCGATTCGTGTTACAAGGTCATGTGGGGACTCATGCCCACCAATGGTTCTGATGTTACAATCTCCAATTCGGTCATCCGCACAATAGGCCTCTGGTTTCAAGAGGCAGGTACCGTTACCGTGAGCGGATTGGCTGATCAAAGCCGGTACCTGAATTTTCAGGCACCCATTTCCGACCGGACCTTAAAGCTGGTAAACGATTCGGTTGTTACCTGGAGTTTGTATCCCATGAATAAATCAAAACTCCGGATTTTCAATTGCACCGCCGGAGAGATTGGGACTTATGGAACTTCCCAGGTGCTGGGTAATGTCTATTCCTGCGACGGCACAGGAGGATATCATTATTCAAGCGACTCTTCCGGCACCTTTGCCAATCAGCTTATAGCCAACTGCAATGTAAGAAGTGAACATGCAGGCATATTCGTTCTCGATAATTCCATGCAAAACTATGGAACGGTTACTGCCATTGGAAACTCCGTGATGATCGTGCTTCAAAGCACGCTCACCGCCGATCCCGTACCTCTGGAAGGATCTGCTGCCTGGCTTGGAAACATTTCACAAGTGTCCTCTGCAACAATAGATACCGGAGTGGAGGTAAGCGGCTCGGCCTGGATTACTCGCACCGCTGTCAGTAAATTAATGGACTTCGCCAATTACCAATTGTTTTATCGTCCTCAAAGCGGTGGGAACTGGATTCCTGTCACCTCCAAAATCTCCCGGAAGGTAAGCAATGGTGTTCTGGGGACCTGGAATACACAGGGACTCCCAACAGGTACCTACACGCTGAACCTGAAACTCACCGATACCTGGGGCGATACGGCCAATGCCATGAAGAATGTGACTCTCGGTCCCCGTGTGCTGGAGGTACATGAACTTTTGCAGGAGTCCGGCTTTGTAAAAATATATCCTAACCCATCCTCCGGGCAGGTGACGTTAGGGTTCTCTCCTCCCGTTTCCGGTAGCGTGTTGATTGAACTCTTTGATATTGACGGGAAGTTAGTGAGGACTTTCCAACAGGCAGAAAGCCTGCAAAGTCAAACGACTGTCCTCCTGTTGAACATGGAAGGAGTAAACGATGGATTGTATTTCTGCAGAATTTCCTCCAAGGAAGGTATACGCGTTAAAAAAATCTCAATTTTAAGAGAGTGATTATCTGCATTACAAAAAAAGCAGAACTAGTTCGGCTCTCGTAATTTCACCACTAAGGCACTAAGGCACTAAGGACCCTAAGGTTCACTAAGTTTTGTTCCCGAATACCTTCGTGTTTCTAAGTGCCCTTAGTGCCTTAGTGGTAAAAGACGGCCCTCGAATTGAACTCCTAAGATTTTAATTGAGAAGAAGCAAGATCTATCAAAACAACCCTTCTATAAGTTTATCATCCACCAAACTAGGCAAAGTCACTTCCAGTTTTTTACTTCGTTTCATTTCCCGTTTGATGGCGAAGAGCGCTTCGGCATTCCTTGCCCAGCCCCTGCGGGCTATGCCGTTGTTGACATCCCAGAAAAGCATGGATTTCAGGCGGCGGCCGGCATCCGATGTTCCGTCCAGCACCAGACCGAATCCACCGTTGATGACTTCTCCCCATCCCACACCCCCTCCGTTATGTAAGGAAACCCAGGTGGCGCCGCGAAAGGAATCTCCCGCGAAATTCTGTACAGCCATATCGGCCGTGAACTGGGAGCCGTCATAGATATTGGATGTTTCCCGGTAGGGGGAATCCGTGCCCGACACATCGTGATGGTCGCGCCCAAGCACAACAGGGGCGGAGAGCTTCCCCGAACGAATGGCTTTATTAAAAGCTTCGGCAATCTTCACCCTTCCTTCCGCATCGGCATAGAGAATACGGGCCTGTGAGCCAACCACGAGTTTGTTTTTCTGTGCTTCCTTAATCCAGAGGATATTATCTGCCAGCTGTTGCCTGATTTCTTTGGGAGCAGTCTTGTAGATCTTCTGAAGCACCTGGAGTGCGATGGTGTCGGTTACCTGCAAATCGGCCGGGTCGGCAGAGGTGCACACCCAGCGGAAAGGACCGAATCCGTAATCGAAACACATAGGGCCGAGGATATCCTGTACATAGGAGGCGTACCTGAACTTCCCATCGTCCTTCATTACGTCCGCACCGGCACGGCTGGCTTCCAGCAGGAAAGCATTTCCGTAGTCGAAAAAATACATGCCCTTTGCAGAAAGCTTGTTGATGGCTTTCACCTGACGGACGAGTGATTTCTGAACCTCTTTCTTGAATCGTTCCGGATCTTCCGCAATCATGCGGTTCGATTCTTCATAGGTAAATCCTGCCGGGTAATATCCTCCTGCCCAGGGGTTGTGCAGGGAAGTCTGGTCCGACCCCAATTCTATTTTTATGTTTGCATCGGCCAGCTTCTCCCACAGATCCACCACATTGCCCTGGTATGCAACAGACAAGGCTTCCTTGGCTTTGCGGGCCTTTTCCACGCGTTCAATCAGCTTATCCAGATTGTCATATACTTCATCCACCCATCCCTGACTATGCCGGGTATGAGTGGCTTTCGGATTGATTTCGGCTATGATGCCTATGGCACCCGATATCTTGGCCGCCTTGGGCTGAGCCCCGCTCATTCCCCCTAATCCGGAAGAGACAAATACTTGTCCCGGTAATCCTTTGGAAGCGGAAGCAGAAAATTTACGGCCTGCATTCAGAATCGTTAACGTGGTGCCATGTACTATTCCCTGAGGACCTATATACATGAATGAACCGGCAGTCATTTGTCCATATTGAGTTACACCCAATGCATTGAAACGCTCCAGGTCGTCGGGCTTACTGTAGTTTGGAATCATCATTCCGTTGGTGATAACGGCACGAGGTGCGTCTTTGTGAGAAGGGAAAAGTCCAAGTGGGTGGCCTGAGTATAACACCAGCGTTTGCTCTTCGGTCATGGAACTCAGGTACTTCATCGTAAGCAGGTACTGAGCCCAGTTCTGGAACACAGCCCCGTTTCCTCCATAAGTGATCAGCTCATGAGGGTGTTGGGCCACGGCATAATCGAGGTTGTTGCTGAGCATGTGCATAATGGAGGCAGCCTGTTTGGAACGGGCAGGGTAGTGGGAGATGGGACGTGCAAAGATTTTATAGTCGGGACGGAAGCGGTACATATAAATACGACCGTATGTTTTCAGTTCCTGGGAAAATTCCCTGGAAAGTACGGCATGGTGTTTCTTATCGAAATAACGCAATGCATTGCGGAGAGCCAGCTTCTTTTCTTCGGTGTTGAGTATGTCCTTGCGTTTGGGAGCGTGATTGAGGGAAGCATCCCAGGGGTGTGGCTTGGGCAGTTTATCGGGTATCCCTTGTTTGATGAGTTTTTTGAATTCGGAAGCGGTCATGCGGAGTTATTGTTTTTTTGACGGATCAAAAGTACCCGTTTTTTTGTTAAAGCCATAGGGACAGTGCTTGCAGCCATTCTTACAACAATACCCCCTCTTCAGGAGGTATTTGGCTGTAAAGACGATGTAGCCCTCTTCGCTATAATAGAAGTCGTCCGGGTCCAGTTTATTGGGGCTTTCGTATTCAGGCATGGTTAGAGAGAGGTCTCTGTTAATCGAATCTTCGTAATTTTAGGCCAAAGTTATCAATTGGATTTGAAAGACCCTATCACGCCTATCTCTCTTATTGAAGAAGCTTTTTTTGAGCCCCGGGATCTGGAGCTCCGTATCCTGCGACTTGATTTACTGAACGGGAATAAGGGCTATAAGCTGAAGTACAACCTGGAACAAATGCGTCACCTGGGCAAGTCACACCTGGTGACTTATGGTGGGGCCTATTCCAATCACCTAGCAGCTGTAGCAGACGCAGGCAAAAAGCACGGTATAAAAACAACCGGAATCATACGGGGACAAGAGCATGAACCCTTAAACCCTACGCTGAGCCAGGCAAAGAAGCAGGGCATGGAGCTCTTGTATGTGAGCCGGGAGTTATACCGCGATAAAGCCGCTCTTCACCAATGGACGATAAAGGAGTTAGGAGAAGATCCTTACATTCTTCCCGAAGGAGGCTCCAATGCTTTGGCTGTAAAAGGCTGTAAGGAAATACTGGATCACATCGATTACCAGCCCGATATTATCTGCTGCGCCTGTGGTACCGGAGCCACCGTAGCCGGGATTTCATCCTCTGAGAAAGGGAAGGGGCGAACCATAGGATTTTCGGCCCTTCGGGACACCTCTTTTTTTCACGACGCGATTGCTGGTTTTACAGATAAGCAAACGGCAGATTCCACTCCGGTAATAGGCGACTATCATTTCGGAGGGTATGGAAAAGTGAAACCGGACCTCCTTGATTTTGTAAAGAACTTCCAAGAAAAACATCGCATTCAGCTGGATTACATCTATAACGGCAAAATGCTATTTGGGATTTACGATAGGATTGCCAAAGGACAGTTTAAAAGGGGAACCAAGATCCTGGCTGTACATAGCGGAGGAGTTCAGGGGAATAAGGGAATAAAAAGCTAGAAAGAGAATACAGAAACAGAAACAGGGAACCGGAAAAGTGAAGGATTGTCCTCTTTCTCTTTCTGTATTCTCTTTCTCCCCCTTAGGGGGGAATTAACATTCCCCTGTTGAAAACCCCCCGCCCTGCTCTCCTGTACCCCACCTCAGAGGACCTATATTTGTATATTGCCCGTATTATCTTAAACATGCCAAATCGTATTATCTCTTTCCTTTTTTTAGCATTCCTGGGTATTCTCCCGGCCGGCCAGGCTTTTTCTGCTGTCTCGGATGCAGGGAAAAAACGCTCACCTCAGGAATACGTGGAACAACACAAGCAGGATGCCATCAAAGAAATGCAGGTTTCCGGAGTTCCGGCCAGCATTACCATGGCCCAGGGCATGCTGGAAAGCAATAATGGGAATAGCGACCTGGCGGTATATGCCAACAATCATTTCGGTATCAAATGTCATGAGGACTGGACCGGCGAAACCTTTACCAAGACAGATGATACCAAGGACGAATGCTTTCGTAAATACACCACGGTTCTGGAATCCTATAACGACCATAGCGTCTTTCTGCGTTCCAGGGCACGCTATGCCTATCTGTTTTGCCTGTCTCCAACCGATTACAAGAGCTGGGCAAAAGGACTGAAAGAGTCGGGTTATGCCACCGAGCCACATTATTCCGATCGTTTAATCGAACTCATTGAACAGAACAATCTCATGGAGCTGGACCAGCTGGGACTCCTTCCTCCGGATAAAGGAGTGTCTGCTTCTCAGCGGGATAGTTTGGCTCCGACAGCCGCAACAGCCTGTCCGACTGTTTCGGAAGACAAGGGGAACGTCATCCGGGGAATTCAACTCATCAGCGAACGCCAGTATGTGGTGGCCAGGGAAGGAGATTCTTTTTCCAGTCTTGCCAAAGAATACCAGAAAGGGGAGTGGGAGCTTCCGAGATACAATGAGCGGGAGAGAAACGCCCGGATTTTGCCGGGGCAGCA
>Ga0207114_1040_pt2 | contig 38182 bp, 27 predicted proteins | sample Alteio_BWMinHeat_70_FD_153560 | JGI IMG/M metagenome (GOLD analysis project Ga0207114, IMG submission 153560) | Enriched cells from forest soil in Barre Woods Harvard Forest LTER site, Petersham, Massachusetts, United States -... | ecosystem: Environmental > Terrestrial > Soil > Temperate forest >... | reverse complement strand
TATACAACGCCTACAAGCGGGCGACGGAACATCGTGGTGGACCAACCGTAATTCTTGCGAAGACAGTGAAGGGTTACGGTCTCGGCAGCACCGAGGCGCGCAACGCCTCGCATCAGGAAAAGAAGCTGACAGACGACTCCGTGGCGGCATTCGTGAAGCGCTTTGATATTCCCGTGCCGGAAGAAGCGGCAAAGCATGGCAAGCCGTTTCGTCCGGCACAGGATGCTCCGGAAATTCAATACATGCAGGAGCGCCGTAAGGCGCTTGGCGGCTATTTGCCGCAGCGTGAGGTTCCTAAGCTGACATTCAAAGCTCCTGAGCTGGATTACTTTGGCGAATGGACGGCAGGCTCAAAGGGGCGTGCAGTTTCGACCACGATGGGCTTCGTAAGCATTTTGCGCCATCTGTTAAAAGATCCGGAGATCGGCAAGCTGATTGTTCCCATCGTTCCCGATGAAGGCCGTACTTTTGGGTTGGAATCGGCAATCCGGCAGGTGGGCATTTACGCAAGCGAGGGACAGAAATACAAACCGCACGATGTAGACATGCTGCTCTACTACCGCGAAGAGCAGGATGGGCAGATTCTGGAAGAGGGCATTACTGAAGCCGGTTCGATGGCTTCATTCACCGCGGCCGGCACATCGTATTCGAACTACCGCGTGCCCACGATTCCGTTCTACATGTACTACTCGATGTTCGGCTTCCAGCGCGTAGGCGACATGATCTGGGCCTTTGCTGATTCGCGCGGCAAGGGTTTTCTGATGGGCGGCACGGCAGGCCGCACTACGATGCTGGGCGAGGGACTACAGCATCAGGATGGACACAGCCATGTGCTGGCCAGCACCGTTCCCACCTGCGTGAGCTACGACCCGGCGTATGTGTACGAGCTGGCGGTAATTCTGCAGGATGGCATCCGCCGCATGTACCAGGAAAATGAGAGCGTCTTCTACTACATCACCATGTACAACGAAGACTACGCAATGCCGGAAATGCCGGAGGCTGTTCGTGAAGGCATCGTTCGCGGTATCTACAAGTTCAAGAGCGCAGCCAAGGGCAAAGCTGACGCACAGCTCTTCGGCAGCGGGCCAATCCTGAATGAGGCAGTCCGGGCACAGCAGATTCTCGCAGAGAAATATGGCGTGCAGGCTGATGTGTGGAGCGTGACCAGCTATAACGAGTTGCGGCGCGATGCGCTGGCAATCGAGCGCTGGAACCGTCTGCATCCGGCAGAAGCGGAGAAGACGCCTTACGTTGTCACTGCTCTCAAGGGAACGAAGGGGCCGATCATCGCGGCGAGCGACTACATGAAGTCAATTCCCGATCAGCTCTCACCGTGGCTCGCAAATCGTCTGGTGACGTTGGGTACGGATGGCTTCGGACGCAGCGACAACCGCGAGCACCTGCGCAGCCACTTCGAAGTCAATGCCGAATCGATCGTGGTTGCAACCCTGTCGAAGCTTTCGCGCGATGGCAAGTTCGACGCAAAGCGCGCGCAGAAGGCGTCGCAAGAATTGGGGCTGGATACAGAGAAGGTTGATCCGGCGAAGGCTTAATTCAACCGACAACTTGCAATTCATGAAAAGGGCGGAATCTAGATTCCGCCCTTTTCTGTGTTTGTTGTAGCGGGGTTTCGCTCGTCAATGTATTTCTCGATCACTTCGTCGAGAATGCCCTTCGCCTCTAGGATGAAATCAACTGCGTCGCGTCCGGCTCCGTGGCCTCCACGGTTGGGCGTGATGTAGTATGCTGAGGCTTTCACCTGCGGACGTGCGTTCGCAACCGCGATAGAAAGCCCACATTGCCGCATGACGGGAAGATCGATGATGTCATCGCCAACGTAGGCAATCTCTTCCAGAGTGAGCGATTCTTTTTCCATGATTTCGCGTATGGCCTGCATCTTGAAGGCCTGCCCCATGTAGACATATTCGAGCCGCAGATCGCGGGCACGAAGAGCTACCGCTTCCGAAATGCGTTTGGTGATAATGCCGCACTTCATGCCGCCTAAACGCGCGAGCGAAATACCTGAGCCGTCATGTGCGTTGAAGCCCTTCGCCTCCAGCATGTTTGCGGAGGCAATGGCGTAGCCGCCTCTGCCTTCCATCTCCTGCGCCTTGGCGCCCGTGGTATGGCTCGGCGCGGGCGCAGGAAAGATCCAGATGCCGCCGTCGGTCAGGACGCCATCGACGTCAAAAATGATGAGCTTAATGCGCCTGGCGCGTTCCTCTGCCGTAAGGCTTGCAGTTGCCATATATCTGCATTGTAACGAGCAGTAGCTGCGCAAAGGCGACATCGGACTGCGGCGATGCGGGAGCCAATTGTGGCGCAGGGTGTTTTTGGGATTTACGAGCCATAGCAGCGTCCTTCCTCATTGTTCTCCCAGGGGTAGGTCTGAATCGGGGAAAAGGTGCGTTGAAAAATGCGTCGTCGACAACGTAGCATTCGCCGTCTTCGCCACGAATAATCCAGTCGCCGCGCTGCACATTGCAGAAGCCCAGGTCCGTGGCGATGGTCTTTGTTTCTGTGCACTGCTGGGCGTCTACCAGCAAGGGCCTGCGCGTACGAAAAGCGCTCATGATTCCTCCGCCGGGGATAAATAAATGAATTCCGGCAGTTCTTATTCAAGCTCGACGGTCATAAGGGAGGAGTAGGCGGTTTGTAAGGGCTTTATTAAGAATTCGGAGCGGCCAGGCGAAGAAGAAACGAAAACGGGGATAGAATAAGCGCATGTTGTTCCCGCCTGCTCCGTCGGAGGAGCGCGTACCCATTGCGGTGATGCCTGAAAGTCTCGCCTGGGCGCATCCAGTCGTACAAGAGTGGTTCGTGCGCCGCTTTGGCACGCCGACGGAACCGCAGGAGCAGGGCTGGCCGCTGATTCTCGCAGGCAAACCAACGCTTATCTCGGCACCCACTGGTTCCGGTAAGACGCTGGCGGCATTTCTCATCTGCATCGACCAATTGATTCGCAAAGCGCTGGAAGGACGGCTCGGGCCGGAGACGGAAGTAGTGTACGTCTCGCCGCTGAAGGCGTTGTCGAATGACGTGCAGAAAAATTTAGAGGCGCCGCTCAGGGAAATTCAGCAACTGGCTTTGGAACGCGGCTACCTGTCGACGCAGATTCGTACGGCAGTACGCACGGGAGACACTCTACCCGCCGAGCGGCAGAGAATGCTGAAACAGCCGCCGCACATTTTGGTGACGACGCCGGAGTCGCTCTACATTTTGCTGACAGCGGAAAAGAGCCGCAACAACCTGCGGCATGTGCGCACGGTGATCGTTGATGAGATTCATGCGATTGCCGATGACAAGCGCGGCGCGCATCTGGCACTCACCTTGGAGAGATTAGACGCTCTGGTGCGCGGCGAGAACCGCCTGTCGGTTGGCGACTGGCTGGTGGGGCACAACGAGGCGCCGCAGCGGATTGGTTTATCAGCAACGCAGAATCCCATTGAACTGGTTGCCGCATTTCTACGCGGCGGACACGAGCGAAGCGTCGAGATTGTGCAAGTTGGACAGCGCCGCGTGCTCGACCTTGCGATTGAGGTCCCCGACGAAGAATTGGGCGCGGTTGCGAGCAACGCCATCTGGGACAGCGTGTATGAACGGTTGGCGGAGCTTGCGATGGAGCACCGCTCGACGCTGGTGTTCGTGAATACACGCCGCCTCACCGAGCGTCTTGCGTTTCGTATGGGTGAGTTGCTGGGCGAGGAGAACGTCGCGGCTCATCATGGAAGCCTTTCGCGCAAGCTGCGCCTGGAAGCCGAGCGCAAACTGAAACAGGGTGAGATTCGGTTGCTGGTAGCAACAGCGTCATTGGAGCTCGGTATAGATATCGGCAACGTTGACCTGGTGTGCCAGATCAACTCGCCGCGCGCGGTGGCCGCGGCGATGCAGCGAGTGGGGCGCGCGGGGCATTGGCGCGGAGCCATTCCAAAAGGCCGCTTCTTTGCAACCACGCGCGACGACCTGATCGAGCATGCAGCGCTGATTCGTGCGATGCGGTCAGGCGTGCTGGACAAGCTTGAGATGCCGCCGAAGCCGCTTGATGTATTGATGCAGCAGATGGTAGCTGCATGCGCAGCGGAGCCATGGGAAGAAGATGCTTTATTCGCCACGCTGCAGCGAGCGCAACCATATCACGCTTTAACGCGTGAGGAATTTGAGGAAGCACTTTGTCTGTTGACGGATGGCATCGAAGCAAGCCGCGGCTGCTATGGATCGTATTTGTTGCGCGATCGCGTGCATGGGCGAATCCAGGCGCGTCGCGGTGCACGAACAATTGCTGTATCGAACGGTGGAACGATTCCGGATACAGCGCTCTATGCCGTAATTGCAGAGCCGGAAGGGGTGCAGATCGCCACACTCGATGAGGATTTTGCAGTGGAATCGATGGCAGGTGACATCATCCTGCTGGGCAATACAAGCTGGCGCATTCAACGAGTGGAGAGCGCAGGCCGTGTTCTCGTGGAAGATGCGCACGGTCAGCCGCCAAACGTGCCATTCTGGCGCGGAGAAGCGCCGCAACGAACGGTGGAATTATCGCAATTTGTTTCCAGTCTGCGTGAAGAGATTGATCAACGCACAAAGGATCTACTTCCGGGATATGTGAGCCAGTCAAACCCGGACGTGGCCGAGACGGTCGCTTGGCTCAAGCAGGAGTGTGGTGTTTGCGACTCAGGTGCGGAGCAGTTGATCGGCTATATCGTTGCAGGTCGAGCGATTCTAGGCACGGTGCCAACGCTGACCACAATTGTCGCCGAGCGATTTTTCGACGAGGGTGGGGGCATGCAGCTGATTCTGCATGCGCCGTTTGGTGGACGCATCAACAAGGCGTGGGGCTTGGCGCTGCGAAAGCGCTTCTGCCGTGGCTTCAACTTCGAACTGCAGGCAGCCGCGACCGACAATGGATTGAACATTTCGCTGGCAGAGCAGCATAGCTTTCCCCTGAGCGATGTCTTCCAATTTCTGACCGAGCAGACCGTGACTGAACTGCTGGAACAGGCATCGCTTGCCTCGCCGATCTTCAAGTCTCGCTGGAAGTGGGACGCGGGACGCAGCCTGCAACTACTGCGCTTCAGGAACGGAAAAAAGATTCCACCGCAAATTCAACGCACGCGCTCGGACGATCTATTAGCCAGCGTCTTTCCGCAAGTCGCGGCATGCCAGGAGAATGTCGAGGGCGATATCGAGATTCCTAATCACCTGCTTGTGCGCGAAGTGATGAAAGATGTGCTCGGCGAGGCAATGGATCTCGAGGGTTTGAAGCGCGTTCTCACCGATATGCATGCGGGCAGGATTCGCTGTCTTGCCGTCGATACGGCAACGCCGTCGCATTTTGCGCACGAGATGCTGAACGCCAATCCGTATGCATTTCTTGACGATGCTCCTCTTGAGGAGCGGCGCGCACGCGCGGTGAGCTTGCGTGGAATGGTTCCGGACAAGCTGTTGGGCGAAGCGGGCAGGCTCTCTCCAGATGCGATTGCCGAAGTCCGCGAGGAAATCTGGCCGGATATCCGCGATGAACATGAGCTGCACGATTTACTGTGTTCGCTGATCATTGTGCCTGCTGATGTAATGATGCAAGCGGAAACGCGCGATTGGGATGTCTTCTTTGCGCGGCTGGAGGCGCAGGGGCGAGCGGCGATTGTACGTGTCGGTACACGGCAATATCTCTGTGCGGCGGAACGAGTGTGGCACTTGCGCATGCTGTGGCCGGAGGCGGAGGTGACTTCCGCGCTGTCTGAGATATCTGTAACTCTATCAGGTACAGAAGAAGTGCTGCGCAAGGCGGTTCAGGGTTGGATGGCCATTCTTGGTCCGATTTCGTCACAGTCGTTGGCACAAAAGTTAGGAATCATTTCAAGCGAAGTCTGGAAGCAGATGTTGCTGCTGGAAATGACGGGCACGATTCTGCGTGGCGTCTTTGAAGGTAGAGGGCTAATTGAACCGGTTGCCGATGAGAATGTCGAGTGGTGCGAACGTCGCTTGCTGCAACGCATTCACAAGAAGACATTAGGCGCGTTGCGCAAACAGGTTGAGCCAGTGCCCCCATCCTTCTTTATGCAATGGCTTTTGAAGTGGCAGCATATTGCTCCACAGACACAGCTTGCAGGGGAGCACGGGATTTTGGAGGCGCTACGCGGCCTTGAGGGGTTTGAGGCGCCGGCAATCGAGTGGGAGCGATCCATCCTGCCGCAGCGGGTGGGGGGGTACGATCCGCGATGGCTCGATACTCTTTGTCTAACTGGAGTTGTCGGTTGGGGCAGGATTTCCCCGCATCCGGCATTCAACTCGATTACATCGGGCGGGCCGAGGCGTGTAGTCCCGACCAGCATGGCACCGATCACATTCTTTCTACGCGAAGAGGCGCTATGGATGGATTTGTGCCTGTCACAGCGACAAATTTCTGAGACCTGCCTGACGGCCTGTTTGAGTGAGCTGGCCGGGCGCATACGCAGTGTTCTTTCGTCGAGCGGTGCGATGTTCGCTGGCGACCTGGTACGCATGCTGAACACCCCGGCAGAGGATGTTAATCTCGCTCTGTGGGAGCTGGTAGCCGCTGGCCTCGTCACGGCAGATGGATTTGATAGCTTGCGAATGCTGATCGATCCAAGGCGCAAGCAGGCCTTCGCATCTCCGGCACGGGTGAAGCCTATGGCGCGTGCGAAGCAGGCCGCTGGGCGATGGAGTTTGTTCATCTGGCAGCCATTTGATGCCCCTCCGGAGAGCGCAGGGCAGGCGGCGGAGCGACGCGAGACCGAGATCGAGTCAGCCTGCCGGATACTGCTGCGGCGTTACGGCATTGTCTTCCGCGATGTGCTGGAGCGGGAGACGACAATTCCGCGCTGGCGCGATCTGCTGGGTTTGCTGCGGCGCATGGAGGCGCGAGGCGAGGTACGCGGCGGGCGTTTTGTTTCCGGCTTTGGCGGCGAGCAGTTTGCATTGCCCGAGGCGCTGGAGTCGCTGCGCGAGGCGAGGCGCCATGGGATAAAGCCGGAAGCGGTTACGGTTGCGGGCGCAGACCCTATGAATCTGCTCGGCATTGTGATTCCGGGCGAGCGTGTGGCTGCTATCCCCGGGAACCGGGCGACCTTTGACGCATCGACGCTGACACCACTCGAAGCGAGTCCAACATATTCGAAACCCACGAGTAGGGATGAGACACCGATGTTGCTCCTGCCCGAAGGGAAGATTGCTTCATCAAGCAGCGCTGGGATGGGTTCTTGAGCTAGAAAAAAACCCTGCAGACCCTCTGCGGTGTACTTCGTGTCTTCAGCGGGGATGATCGTGTGATCTGGACATCTGGCAGAATCTAGATATGAGCAGCGGCCTTCCACAGCCTGATGCGAGCCAGCCCCTGGTTGAGGGGGTGGATTACTACATGGATGGGCCGTATCTGGTTTTTACCGAGACGTATCACCTGAAGCGCGGTTTTTGCTGTCAATCCGGTTGTCGGCATTGTCCATGGCGTCAGGGAGAAGTAACCGAAGATGAGATGTGACTTACCCTCACGAGTTCTCTGTTCGAAAGGATCGTCTGTAATCCGGGTATGGCGTCGCAGGTCTCGTTTCAAGACCTGCGACACCTGCCTCACTGGTTTTGGCTCGCTCCGTTTCTGGTTCAGGTGGCTCTATGATCTTCGGGCATAGAGCCTTTGGCATTGTTAGGGTGCCAGGGTATTGATGAGAGCAGCTTTCGGGCTGCCCCATCCGGTTACCAGATCATAGCCGGTTACAGCGGAATAGCTTCCGGATTTGCCGCTGGTGATGTCGTGAAAGTCCGTGCCATAGCTGGACGTCACATTTTCCGAGTAGATCGTTGGGTTGATGAAGCCAATCGTCGACTCTCCCTCTGTCGCCAACTGCTGATTTACCAGTGCAATAAAGGCGGCCCACATGGGAGCGGCGAAGCTGGTGCCGCCGTACTCGTTCGCCAGACAGGTAGTCTGGTCGGCGCAGGTATAGAAGGTGAAATTAGCGTTTGCCGAAACATCAGGGCCATTGCGATACGGGGTCGAACCTTTATTGCTGGAGTTGATGACACCTGAGAGCTTCTGCCACGAGGGGATCGCAATCTTATCCGGGGAGATGCCGCCACCGCTATCGGTCCAGGCAGTCTCCGATGCCCAGGGTCCGGCTGCGCCCGAGGTTGTCAAATCAGTGCCGCCGACGGAGACGACATAGTCATCATCTGCCGGCCACGCCTCGTTTCTCTTCGACCAGGTGGAATCGTCTCCGGACGCGGCAAAGAAGTTTTGCCCCTGGGCCGCCATTTTCTGGAAGTACGGATCAAGGGTGTTTGGGTCGGCTGGCGTCCAGCCCCACGAACAGCCAATCGTGGTAGGCAACGGTTTGTGCGTCGTCATGGCGCTGATGATTGCGGTATCGGTAGATCCGATGTACATCACCAGGCTGGATAACCCCGGAGCCATGCCGAGGGCCTGCGTCATGTCCAGCGTCTGCTCCGTGTCATCGCACCTTCCTCCAGCACGGCTGTCCACGCAGGATGTGCTGGTGCCATCGACGGAAAGCAGGGTAATGGGCACGGTGTTGGTTTGTTTAACATTCTTGTAGTAGGTATTCAGATCGGCCAGGTCCGTTCCCAGAAACTCGAACAATCCAAGGTTCTGGCCGACGCCGGTGAGGGCCGTTCCGCCGTAGTAGGCCGCGCGCATGTCGCTGCCTAAGAAGGAAGCCGAAGGGCCGGAGCCAGTGGTGGCATGCTTTACCACGGCTTCGGGACTGATACCGTGAGCCTTCGCGTAGTCGCTCTTTCTAACCAGCATGGGATGTGGGATGGAGTAGTTATCCATGCCGGAGATGTGCCATAGAGGAAACGACAGGCTGGTCGTGGGTTCGCGGTCTGGCCCGTAGAAGATCCGGTTCTCGGTGGGATGCTGGTAGGTCATCATGCTTACATGGAAGGCGGCCTCAACGGCCGAAACGGGACCTTTGATCTGCACATCCATGCCATCGCGCGAACCACCGGTTACAGTGAAGCCGTTTGCTTTTGCGAAATGAACCACCGCATCATAATCGGCCTGAATGGGGCCGAACCTTTCGGTGAACTCGGGTACGGTGAGGAAGTGGCGATAGGATGAGCTGGTTGGGTTATAGACGTCTTCGAGGAACAGCTTAAGGCCTGCTGGATCACGCAGCGGCAGAACAATATTCAGACTCATGGCCTGGGTTGCGGGCAGCCGTCCAGCTGGCGTCACTGTGCTGTCGCGAACCACATCCCGCACATGACGGGTCGACATATACTGCGCGTGTAGATGCGTTGTCACGCCAAAGACCATCGCAGCGATCGCGAGCACAACCGGCCCCGATCTATGACGGACCATAGGAACCACACTTCCAAGAATCACACCATTCATAACAATCTCCTTTTTTGCATTTGTGAAGACTGGCCGAAACTTCAGGTGAGACAGAGTTGATCCAATTGTGGCGAGGATCGAAGAGAGTATCCTCACCGAGACTATCTACCGCCTAAATTTGAGCTACCTTACCACCGCCTGACGATTGCAGAGAGATTATTTTGGCCGGAATCATGGTTTGTGGAACGAAAGTACTATGTGGAGTGGGACCTTCGACTCGCTCGGGGTGAGTTTTCGCCGTCAGGCACTATGTGGGTGTTGCCCCCTGCCTCTCTAATCACCCGTATGCAAACTCTTCCCCGGAGATACTTTCCTGCTCCACACCGACGTGTCACCAAATCCTCTAACGGTGGCGGAAGGGATTTGGAGAATGTCTGCTTGAAACGCAGCGACGAGTGCGTTGTTTATTGATCAGGTTCACAAAGCCCTTTGACAGTTGTTGTGAATGTCAGAAGTGTCCAGGATATAGCTGGAGAACGCCAACATTGAGCATCATACTGAAATACCCATTCATGGTTTTCGTGTTGTCTCTGGCCGTCCTGTGGCTATCGGTATGGATGGGCGTTTTCCTGGCCCGGAAACTGCGGCCTGTGAAGGACGCCGAGAGGGTTGATCTCGACCTTGTGACCAGCGCAAGCCTGACGATGTTAGCTCTCATCATCGGATTCAGCTTTTCGATGGCGGTAAGCCGATACGATCAGCGCAAAAATTATGAGGAAGAAGAGGCGAATGCGATTGGCACGGAGTACGCCCGGGCCGATCTGCTGCCTTCGGCCGATGGGGCGAGAGTCCGTCAGTTGCTTACGCAATATCTCGATCAGCGCCTTTTGTTTTATACGATCCATGATGCGCGCCAGCTTGAATCGATCGATCGCGAGACGACGAGGCTGCAGACCGAGATGTGGTCCACCGTCCAGAGTGTTGCGAAGACGGGGCCGAACCCTATAGTCGGCCTGGCGGTTGTGGGAATGAACGATGTGTTGAACAGGCAGGGATACACGCAGGCTGCATGGTGGAACCGCATTCCTGTTGGCGCATGGAGCCTGATGGTTACTCTTGCGGTTTGCTGCAGCATGCTGATCGGGTATGGCGCGCGCCCGACAGGAGGCCTGCTGTTTATGGTCTTGCCGTTTCTTGTGGCGATCGCATTCTTTCTCATAGCCGACATCGATAGCCCACGTCAAGGCGTGATTCGCGTAGTTCCGCGAAACCTGGCTAGCCTGTCTCAGTCACTGCAGGGACATTAGGGGCAGGCGATTGCTGTTGGAGGGTGATCCCTCAGCTTCGCGTCCTGCAAAGCCACATCCGAAAATCGAGCTGTGGGTAGGCTCGGTGGAATATCAGGCTGATTTTTCCGCAACCTGGTGGAAGCCGAGGATGTTTCCTTCCGTGTCCTTGAAGGCGGCGATCCAGCCCATGCCCTGACCAATTTCTCTCTTAGGCAGGATGATCGCGCCACCTGCGTCCTCGACCTTTTTGCAGGCTTCCTCGATGGAGTCAACGTTGATGTAGTTCATGAAGGGCTGGCCGGGATTCTGGCGCGACATGAGGCCTCCATTGATGCCGACTTCACCTTCTGCGCGGGTCTCGACGAGGAAGTAGTTCATGTTCCATGGATCGCTGATCTTCCACCCGAAAGCGTCTTCATAGAACTTTTTGGCGCGCTGTACATCGTCAGCGGGGATTTCGAAATGAACGATAGCGTTTGGCATAGCGGGAGGATGATAAACGACGGGAGGATGGCTCGTCGAAGGAATTGCGATGGATGGAGTACTAAAAGACCCATGTTACGTTGACGAACTGCCCTCATGACTGTGAGCTTTGTGGGGCGCCCGGCGACCCCTTCCCCGCTAATTTTCGACGGGGTGGCCGAAACAGAGTACATATCCGTTGTTGTCGGCGATCTCGAAGGCCCTCAATCCGTCACTTGTATTGTCCAGCTTGCGATGGATGGGAACATCTCGGGACAGGAACTCTGTATACAGCGCGTCGGGATCGCTCGTGAGGACGTAAGCATCCCAGCGGGCCCATTCGTGGCGTGAAGGGTTCGGCTGTGGATGGATCTCAGGCGTGATGACCTTGAAGCTGATCATGATCTGGTCGCGTCCGACGAAGGCCCAGAAGTCGTCCGATTGTTCGTCGCCGCCTCCTTTATACAGGAGCTTGAACCCCAGTTTGGACTGGTAGAAGTCGAGGGTTTCGCTCAAACTGTCAACGATGAAAAAGGGAGTAATGCTGTTCAACATGCCGAGAGGCTCCAGGAGGCGAATATAAAGCATCTGTCTGCGTCGTTGCTAGAATGACGTGCGAGATGTCATTCCGGAGCGCCGGTTGTGAATGGAGCGAGGCGATGTTGAGAAAATTACGTTACGCAAGGTTGGTTTGCGTCCTGTTTTTTGCTGCGTGGGAGATGGCGTATACCCAGCAGAAAGTCCTTGTCATCGACGGTCATTCCGGGCAGATTCCGGTGATCGATGCAAATGGCGGATCCTGCGTGGGGATTGAACCATTGGCAAGTCTCATGAATGGTTCGCTGAGCTTCAGCGGAAATCAGATCACGCTGTCACTGCACGGCTCAACGGGTGCGCAGCCGGAAAGCCAGGGATTATCGCAAGGCTTCTTGAGCGCAGGGATTGAAGCCGGGACCGAGATCCGTGAGTGGCGCAGCGCGCTGCAGACCGCTGTTCAATACGGGTTTCCGACGAATAGCGATTGGGTGAATCGCTACAGCGGTCCGGCGACGTCGAGCGTCCGGCAAGCTTCTGTTGCCGCGACTACGGAAGCGGACAAGAATGCTGCTCAACTGATCGCGAACGAGCTGGGCTTTATGCAGCAGTTGAGCGACAAGCTGATTTCGGCGCGACAGAATCTGACTTATATTGCCCCCGACGCGCTCGAGACCGATCCGCTGGACAAGAAGATTCTGAGCTGTGGGCACTCGTTGGGTGCGATGGCTGCAAGTCGCCAATTCCACGACGACGACTCTTGCCATTGAGGCTGGCTCACCTGTTGAGCAAGACTGTGGAGGACGAGATCATGCGTGCAGCGCACGTAACTTTGCATGTGGTTTCAAGCCTAGATGGGCTCATTGCGAGACGGTTTTGAGGCGCGGATAGGGAGCGCGCATCCGCGCGGTCGTGAGTGATCCGCTGCGGTCTTCGACCTTGAGCGGATGGGCCTACGGCAGTAAGGTCGCCGTCTCTCGACGGCGGTTCTTATTCAGAGGGCTGAAGCCCTCTGCTTCTACCTGGGGGTGCTTTGCACCTCTTCTTGTCTCTTCTTGGCGTGGGTGGCTGGCTTAGTTCTTACAGCTACGGGAAAATATCAGACTCTTCCCGCAAATTCCGTTGTCTATCTCACATTGAATACCGACACCTATCCTAACTACCGAATCACTGGTGGAGGAATTGTCATCAACTAGGTCACATTAGCGGCCGGACGGGGATGCACCTGTTGTGGTTGTCGGTGTAGGCTCTGTCGTCGGTGTTGCGGGTGCAGTTTCGCGTACCAGCAATGCCATGCGGGGGAAAGTGAAGCTGCCGCCGGCGTCGTCGATGACGTTGACCTGGCAGGTGTAGAGGCCCGGTTTCAGGTCCGTCAATGGGACGTCGAACTGGAAGGCTATGGCGTCGCGGGTGGGCACGTTGAGTTGCGTGGCCTGGATGAGTGGCGTTTCGTAGACCTTTAATCCATTGCTTAAAAACTGAATGCTGGTGAGGACGCGGACAGGTGTGGTGGCTGTGTCTTTGCCACTCCCGCCTTTTTGCTTTGCAGAAGGATGAGGCACAGCGTGTTGTGCCGCCGCAGTAGAAACCGCAGGTCCCTCGGCTGCGTTGCTGCGCGACTCCGCTCGGGATGACAAATCTTGAGTCGTTGCTTTTGCCGGGTTGTAGACTTCGTAGAGGAAGTAGAGATGTTGGTTCTGGGTGAAGACGTGGGCGAGGTTGGGGACGATCTGCTGGCCGTCGCGGATGAGCAGGCTGTCGGATTTTTTGCCTGCGGGGATGCGCTGGCTGGCGAGCACGACCGAGCTTAACTTGACGGGCGCTTTGCGCAGATCGGGCACGTTGATGTCGGTCTCAAAGGAGCCCATGCGTCCGGTTTCGTTTTCGCGCACGACGAATTTCAGATGGAACTTTCCGGCGGGCAGGCTGAAGTTCGTTGAGTACTGGATGGTGCGCTGGCGTACCTGCTGCGCCTGATCGATGGCAAGCTTGACCGTGTCGCGCGCGTTGCCGATGACGCGGCCAGCGGAGTCTTTGACTTCTCCGATGATGTCGAGCGTCGCCTTGTCGCGGTCGCCGCCCTTGACGAAGGGAATCTGCGAGCCGGGGACGAGGATGGAGATGGGGACGGAGTAGTGGAAGTCGTCGAGGCGGAAATAAAGCGCCTGCAGATAGACGGAGACATCGGTTGCCGGAAGGTCGCTGGCGAGCTGGTCGGAAAGTTCGCGCTCGCGATCTTCTTTATTGGAGTGTCTGAAGTCGGCGGGCGCGTAGTAGCCGGGGCGGTACTCCAGTTTTACATCGGGCCGGTTGATCTTGATGGAGAGACGGCGATAAGCGCCGTCGCGGCGCGTGTCGGTCGAGCGGAAGCCGATGACGTAGTAGGCGGAGGTGTCCTGCTGCATGCGCTGGAAGGCGGGCGCGAAGTCGTTCGAGTCGAAAAAGGCCTTGCCTCCGGTGTCGGACGAGAGATTGGCCATCACTTCCTGCGAGTTGAAGTTGGCATCGAGATTGTTCTGGAGCGCAGCGCCGTTGTAGCCGCTGGTTCCGCGCAGGCTTCCGGTAGAGGCGTCGCCGAGGGGCGAGATGGCCTGCAGGCCGCGCGCATCGACGCTGTAGATGGACATGTTGGAACGCACAGCAGAGTTGATGGCGGAGCGCAGTGAGGCTTGATTCTCGATGCCGTCGCGCGAGATGCCGCCAGAGAAGTAGAGCAGAGATTTTTTCTGGTTGATGTAGTTCAGCGATTTAGCGATGGACGCGATGGCATAGAGCTCGCGGTCGGTGTTGATGTCGTTGTATTCGCTCTCGTCGGCGGTGTAGGCGGTCGTGTCTTCCACCTGGTTCGTGGTGCTGGTAGCGCCGGGGGCATAGCCCTGGGTCTGGTCGCCGGAGTAGCTATTGATGGCGTTGAGCAGGAGCTGCTTGTTCTGCGTGAAGTCCTGATCGAGCGAAAGGGAGCTGTCGAGTGAAGCGACGGCGACAACGTCAGCCGCCTGCATCTGCTTGTTGATGTAGTTGCGGGCCGCGTCCTGCGCGCGCTCGATGTCTTCAGGCTGCATCGATGTGATGTCAAAGAAGAGAACGACGAGGCGATGGTCGCGAAGAGCGTCGCCGGTAACGATTGGAGATTTGCCGAGGACGATGGAGTTGCCGGTTTTGCCGCTGATGGTGGCTTCGTTCAGCGCGGCTGCTTCGTCGACGCTTTCGAAGTCGAAGCTGACGATCTGTTGTGACTTGCCGTTCTCGGTGATGGTGAAATCTTTTTGTGTAAGACCCTTTACCACCTGGCCGGTCTTCTTGTCGCGTACGACGACGTTAGTGAGAACGAGGTCGCTGTTCACTTTGAGCGTGAAGGATTGGTCCTGCTGGTCTTGTTGGTTTTGGGCCTGGGCGGTGAAGAGAGCGGAGGATATAGCGAGCATGAGCATCGCTAACAACCCCATAACTCCGCGAAGACGGCGCACCCGGTGCGGTGCTTGATTGACTTTGGGGAGACGCGTGATTTCGATCATGGATGGGTCTCCTTAGAAGCGGTACCGCGCGAGGAATGTGAAGCTCCGCATGGATGCGGCGGAGGTGACCTGTCCGTAGGTGGCGGAGCCCAGGGTAGTGTCGACGCCCGCGTACTGCACTGTGTTGAAAACGTTGTTGGCGGTGGCCCGCATTTCAAGCGAGCGCATGTCGCCGAAGCGAATGCTCTTTGAAAGTGACGAATTGAAGGAGACGGTTCCAGGTCCGTAGATCGAGTAGCGTGAGGCGGTTCCGAAGGTCCCCGCCGGCTGAACAAATGCGTCGCGATTAAACCAGTTGCGAATCGATCCGCCGCCTGCGGAGATGGATGAGCCCGGCACGCGGTCGGGACGCAGCGAACCGGCGCTGCCGCGGGCGACGTCGGCGATGTTCGCTTCAAAGGAAGGCGTAAGCGGCTCGCCAGTAGCGAAGTTGAATGTGCCGGAATAAGAGATGTTGGCCAGCGCGTGCGACATCCAGCTGCCATTGGTCAGCATGTGAGTGTCCGGCCCAAAGGGAAGCTCGTAGACGAAGTCGCCTTTCAGGTTGTGGCGAATATCGAAGCTAGAGTTCGATTCTTCGGCGAGGAGATCTTGCCAGTTTTGTGCGACGACGAGTCCGGTACCGCCATTGCCGCCGATGGAACTGGCGTTATCGATCGAGTGCGAGTAGGTATAGGTTGCGCCGACAGCGATCCCCTTCTGCATGCGCTTGCGCAGACGGACTGCGAGCGCGTTGAAGTTTGAGAAGGCGACAGAATCTTCGTAATCGTAGAAAACGCCGCTGAGACTCTCAGTCGCGGTGCGACCCGGCGCGTTGACGATATCGAGGCGCGTGCCCTTCGAGCCGTTATAGCCGACATTCAGAACGATGCCGAGCGGCAGGGTGCGCTGGATGTCAATGTTCCACACCTGCACGTAGGGCAGTCGATAGTTTTTGTTGACGGCGTAGTTGCCTGCCGCCTGCGGCGTTGGGAAGCCGTTGGCCAGAGTGATCTGAGCGCCCGCTGTCGATTCGTTCGTCTGTACGTCGGCGAAGGGCGGCTGGAAGGCGAAATCCTGCACGAATTTTACATACTGTCCGTTGGCGAAGTTGATGCCGTAGCCGGCCCGAACGACGGTGTCCTTGACGGCGCGCCACGCGAGACCGATGCGCGGAGAGAAGTTGTTGCGCTCGGGATAAACGAGAGTGCGCGGAAATCTGCCTGAGAATGGGCCAATCTGATTTGGCCGGACCGGAGCGACGGAGGCGAAATTGTCGCCGGTGTCCAGATTGACGATCCGGTCATCCTTTTCCGCGTAGGGAGAGAAGTATTCGTAGCGCAATCCGGCAAGGATGGTGAGATGGGGGAAGGCCTGCCAGCTGTCCTGGCCGTAGAGATCCCATGCATTCTGGCGCAAATAGGCCTTTTGATCGGGAGCCTGGAGCGCGGTCTGCTGCGGCAAGCCGAGCAGAAGATCGGCGAGGGACGAACCCGTGGTGGCGACGCCTGTCGTGGTGTTCGAGCTGGTGCCCGGCTGCTGCGTAAATAAGCCGGTGAAGTAGAAGGTGCCGGTCGAGTTGGCCTGACCGATGAGATCGAGATGAACGCGGCGGAAGTCGCCGCCAAAACGGACGTTGTGTTTATGGTGTATCCAGGAGACAGAATCGCTGAGGGAGATGGTCTGGTTGGTGTGAAAATTCGGCTGCTGCTCGTTCAAGCTGGTGAACTGATTGAGTGTGAGGCTGGGCAGTCCATAGTTGAGCGGATTGGTGGGACCGTTGAAGATGTTGAGTCCGATTTGCCCGGCTACGTCGGTCGTATTGGTGAAATAGTTGCTCAGCTCGATGTTGCTGCGGTTCCAGCCGGTGGTGAGGTTGTTGGTGATCTTGCCTTTGCCGATGGAATAGCCAAGCTGAAGCGAATATTGGTGCATCTGCTGCTTGCCGCCGAGGTCGGGGAAGATGTTCAGCTCATCGGCAGCGTTGTGGCTGTAGTTGAAGTTGGCGTTCACCGTCTGACGGAGCGCGTTTCCGCCTTGCCCCATATATTGGCGAATCATGCCCACGATGGGTGAGCCGCCGGAGCTTGCACCGAAGCTACGCACATAGCGCACGCCGAGATTTGTTGTGTTTGTCTGATCGGTGGAAACGCGCTGATAATTCTGCTGGGTGCCGGGCAGGTTTGGCTGCGGAATGTAGTTGAGCAGCCCGGTGGCTTGCGGAGCGATGCACGCAGCCGGGATTTTGTTGTTGATGAACGGCCGCCCCGGTATGTTGCCCTCCGCAGTGCAGGCCGTCGTCCCTGCAGGGAAACTGGATGCCGCAGGGTTATAGATGGTAATGGGTGTGCCGTCCTGCGTGGTCAGCGTGGAGAGATCGCCGCCGCGCTCGGTGGCCAGGGGCACGGTTCCATATTGATTGAAGGGTGATGACGAGCGCTGACCGGCGAGCGTGAGGAAGATGAAATCCTTCGTATCGTGCTCCAGAAGCTTTGGGATGTAGGGCGCGCCGGCGAAGGTGAGTCCAAAGTGGTTGGAGGCGTAGCCGGGCTGGTTCAGCGGCGCGCCACGAACGGAGAACGGAACCGCATTGAGCGCGGAGTTGCCGCCATTCCAGAAAAAAGCGCCGTGCGGCTGGTTGGGCTTGAAGTTGCGGAAGTTGCCGCGAACACGCATCCCCCCGCCGCCTCCGCCAAAACCGTCGGGACCTCCGCCTGCTCCGCCACGACCGCCTCCAGCATTGCCTCCGGGTGTCTGGGAAAGCGATTGCTGAAATTCGTTGTCGTCCATATTCTGCCTCATTTGCTGCATGTCCATTCCGGCAAATGGATTGGTGGTGCCGCTTTGCCCGCTGACGGCGACCGAGTCGTTGGAGAAGTCGGAATTATTGGCAAGCGAGGGCAGTTGCGCGTCGGAATTGCCGCCGCTGCCGCCGCCAGCCTGAATCAAGCCGGCCGCAGCGCCAAGCAGGCTGAGATTTTGCGATCCGCTGCCGGCATACTGCCGCAGGCTTTGCGTGACTTGTGCGGTCTGATTGGCGGTTCCTTCCTGTTGCGCAGCGCGGGAGGCAAGTGTGAGCACGAAATCGGCTTGCTGGTTATGCGTGGTCGCGTTGAGCAGGGCTTCCTGGGTACTTGCTGCGAAGGCGGCGAAATCTGTGCGGACGACATAGCGGCCATTTTGCGGGATAGCGAGTGAGTAGGCTCCCGTCGCATCGGAGGTAGTGCTATATTTCTTTCCCGTCAGCGTATTGGTTGCCGTGATGCTGACGCCCGGCAAGGGAGTGGTGCCGGATTTTACCGTGCCGTGAATTGTTCCGCCGGTCTGCGTGGTCTGTGTCGATGCCGCCGCAGAGGACGGCGAGGCAGGCAATGCGGTGGGCGCAACGGGCTGCGCCGGTGTCTGGGTCTGCGTCTGGGTCTGCGTTTGGGCGAAGCAGGTTGCCGAGACGGCGAGCAGGAAGCTGAATGTCAGCAGTCGGGGCACTGGTGCATCTTCTCCGTGGTTACTTCTGCTGCGGTGGCGCAGCGTTCTCGTGCTCAGGGCCACCTTGACCGCCATTTGCAGGGCCACCGGGACCGCGTCGTCCGAAATCGACGACTGAGAGGACGGTAGCGACAAAATTTCCATTCTGCAATGCGCCGCGCGCGGAGACTGTGTCGCCCACTTTGATGTCGGCCAGCGTGATGCTGTCGCGGCGCTTGCGGAACGAGGTGTTTTCATCGACAGTGATCGTCTGGGATTTTTTGTCGGGTCGCTCGATGGTCAGGTTGAGCTCATTGATGGCGGTGATTTTTCCCGCGGTCCATGTTTTCCCGAAGTCGGCCTGTGCCTGCTTCATGCGTTGCACTTGCGTGGGATCGAGAACGGCGAGAAAGACAGCTCCGACCGTATGGGCCTTCTCGTCGACATCGCCACCCGTCATAATGACGTCGCCGACATGCACATCCGACGCTTTGATGGGCTGGCGGTCTTTCATGAGATGCGTGTTGGGCCCGGTGGCGACCTTATAGGTTGTGCCATCTTCGGTCTTGATAGTGAATTCGCCTCCCGCTATGGCCGTGACGGTGCCATGGACGGCGGAGCCCATGCCCATGAAACCCGCGCCGCGAGGCCCCTCTTGCTGATCATGTTCCTGGGCTGCCTGTTGGCCGGGCTGGGCCACGGCGGGAGCGAGCGCTATCAGGCTGAAAATGAGAAGCGATACAAGTCGAGACCGAACTGCGTTCATATGTCACCCAAGACGATGTACTTTGCTGCAGAGCGCGTCGCAAGCAGAAGGCAATTTCCTAACCATTTGCTGTAACGGACTGCCAGATAGACGCAAAATCATGACGCCGAGTCTCAGGCTGCGTGTCATGGAGAATGTGACAGACAGCCTTTTCATTCAAAGATGCCGCGGAGTGGGTTACACTTCCGGGAATGCCGCATCTTGAAGATTCTGCTCATATTGAAACACACTTTGAGTCGAGCAACCTGGTGCGCGATGTCGTGATTGGCATGGCGGACGGGTTGACCGTTCCGTTTGCTCTGGCGGCAGGTTTGTCCGGTGTGCTGGCTTCGACGCACCTCGTCGTCGTAGCGGGTCTGGCGGAGATCGCGGCTGGTTCGATCGCCATGGGACTGGGTGGTTATCTGGCTTCTCGCGGCGACTCCGAACATTATGCCAGCGAGCGCAGGCGCGAGGAGTTGGAGATCGTCGAGCGGACGCGGGATGAAGAAGAGGAAATTTACGAAATCTTTGAAGCGTATGGCGTAACCCGGCCAGAGAGCGATTCGGTGCTGCAGGCGTTGAAGCGCGATCCAAAGGCGTGGGTGGATTTTATGATGCGCTTTGAACTGGGGCTGGAGGAGCCCAAAGCTCATCGTGCGCAACAGAGCGCTGTGACGATCGCCATCTCTTATGTGGTTGGCGGCCTGGTGCCGCTATCGCCATATATGCTTCTGAACGACAGCGCGCGGGCACTGGTTGCATCGGTGATTATTACCTTGTTGGCGCTGGTGGCGTTTGGCGCAATCAAAGGACGATTGACGGGAACGGGCGCCTGGCGCAGCGGATTTCAGACTGTCCTCATCGGCGGATTGGCCGCCGGAGCGGCGTATGCGCTGGCCCGGTTATTCCGCTCCCAATAAAGAATTGAGCCCGGCAGCTTTGTTTCCGGCAAGACGAATGTTACTCTTTCGTGCAACGCGCGACCACGAATGCCCTCTAATGTAGAGGAGGTTTGAGCATCCTGATGACTGCACTGGCAACCCCGACCGTCGCTTTTTCGCTGGCACAGCAGTTTTGTAACTTGCGGCGGCAGAGTGAACTGCTTTGCGCGCCGCTCACCCCTGAGGACATGATGGTGCAGTCGTGTGCGGAAGCAAGCCCGGCGAAGTGGCACCTGGCGCATACGACATGGTTCTTCGAGACATTCATTCTGCGTGAGCTGGACCCGACGTATCAGGTCTTCCATCCAGATTTTCTCTGGCTCTTTAACAGCTATTACAACTCTGTATCAGAACAGCCGGAGAAGAAGCTGCGCGCTTCCTTTTCCAGGCCGTCCCTGAAAGACATTCTTGCGTACCGCCAGCATGTGGATGCAGCACTGCACGCGTGGCTCGTAGCCAGCCCATCGGAAGAAGTGGAGACCCGCGTTATTCTCGGCATACACCACGAGCAACAACATCAGGAATTGTTGCTGACCGATATCAAACATGCTTTCTGGACGAATCCATTACGGCCCGCGTACCTTGGGCTTCCATTTGAAGGTCAGGGCTTTGAAAATCGTGGCGAGGATGCACCGGCGATGCAGTGGTTTGAACTTCCGGGCGGCCTCGCAGAGATTGGTCATGCCGGCGATGGATTCTGCTTCGACAATGAACTGCCGCGGCATCGCGTCTATCTGGAGCCGTTCGCTTTGTCATCGCGGCTGGTGACCTGCGCGGAGTACATGGCGTTTATTGAGGACGGCGGGTACCGACGTCCGGAGCTGTGGCTCTCAGAGGGTTGGCAGACGATGCAGGCTGAAGGATGGAAAGCGCCGCTCTACTGGCATCAGGACAAAACGTCGAGTGACTGGAGCGTGTTTACGCTACGCGGCGAGATGCCAGTGCAGAAGTTTGGGCAGACGCCGGTTTGTCACGTAAGCTACTTCGAAGCGGCTGCCTATGCGCAGTGGGCGGGAAAGCGGCTTCTTACGGAAGCCGAGTGGGAGGTTGCAGCATCGCAAACACCGATAAGCGGAAATCTGCTAGAAGACGGCGTGTTGCATACGGCCGCCGCAAAAGATGCGGACGGGCCGCAGCAGATGTTCGGCGATGTGTGGGAGTGGACGGCGAGCGCGTATCTGGGGTATCCGGGGTTTCATGCATTGCCCGGTGCGCTGGGTGAGTACAACGGCAAATTCATGTCAAATCAGATGGTGTTGCGTGGCGGTTCCAGCGTAACGCCGCGAACACATATTCGGGCGAGCTACCGGAATTTCTTTTCACCGGCGACGCGCTGGCAATTTTCAGGCATTCGCCTGGCCAGATAACTCAGGGGAGCGGACCGATGCACGTTGTTTCTACTTATCCAAATCTGCCGCAGGCGGCGCATACTCCGCTGGGGTCTGAAGTCTACGGGGGACTTACCGCTCGTCCCAAGACGCTGAGTCCGTGGCTGTTCTATGATGCGCAGGGATCGCAGCTCTTTGAACAGATTACGGAATTGCCGGAATACTATCCGACCCGCACGGAACGCGAGATTCTGCGCGCTCATGCAGACCGGATTGTGGCTGCGGCGTCCGGCTGTCAGCGCCTTACGATGATTGAGCTGGGGGCAGGCACGGCTACCAAGACCGGATTGCTGCTTGAAGCTGCAGTTCGTCGTCAGAGCGAGGTCACCTATCACGCGATAGACGTTTCCGGCACTGCACTGGATGAGGCAAAGCAGCGCATCGAAGCGGAGCTGGAGGGAGTCGCGGTCGTTCCGCGTGTCTGCGACTATACGGAAGGTCTGGGACAGATCGATGCAGGCGGAGAACGCCGCATGGTCTTGTATATCGGATCGAGCATCGGCAACTTTGAGCCGACGGACGCCCTGCAGATTCTGCGTGACATCCGGCAAGATTTGGCTCCGGGAGACAAGCTGCTGCTTGGCGTCGACATGGTGAAAGAGACGGAGCTATTGCTGGCGGCGTATGACGATGCGGCGGGCGTGACGGCGGCTTTTAACAAGAATGTCCTGACGCGGATCAATCGCGAGCTGGACGCGAATTTCAATCTGAATCTATTTCGCCACCGCGCACGATGGAACGAAGAGCGTGAGCGTATCGAAATGCATCTGGAGAGCTTGATTGCGCAGCAGGTTTCGATTCCCGCGCTTGAACTCGAAGTCAAACTACAGCGCGGAGAGACAATTCATACCGAAAACAGTTACAAATTCCGTGACCAGGGCGTGATCGAGCTGCTGGAGCGCGCGGATTTCCATTTGAGCGATCATTGGACGGATGAGCGCGAGTGGTTCGGCGTCTATCTGGCGACTGCCTGGTAGTTATCTTGCATATTCGCCGCTCTTGCCGCCGGATTTGCGTTCGAGTCTGATTTCACGGATGACGATACCCTTGTCGAGGGCCTTGCACATATCGTAGATAGTGAGGGCAGCAACGGAGGCTGCGGTGAGAGCCTCCATTTCAACGCCGGTGGGGCCGGTGGTTGCTGCCTTGCTGCGGATGGCAATACCGTCCGTTGTGATTTCTGTTGCCACGTCGATGAAGCTAAGCGGTAGAGGATGACACAGGGGAATCAGCTCGGCGGTTCGCTTGGCTGCCTGAATGCCGGCGAAACGCGCAACCTCAAGTGGATTGCCTTTCGGATTATTGGGCAGAGCTGCCAGCACTTCCGCGGAGAGAGAGACGAAGGCCGAAGCTTCCGCCTCGCGGCGTGTCGAGGCCTTGGCGCTTATGTCGACCATCCTTGCTTCGCCGGATTCGGTAAAGTGCGAAAGCTTGCTCATGGAAATTCCCTCCTTGGGGGCTAAAGCCCTGATGTGTCTTCATCCAATCTACGCGTGGGCTAAGCCCACGCCTATCATGAATCAATTTGTCTAAACCAGCAGGACGGAGACATGATCACCGGCGGCGAGATCGCCTGCATTGGCTTGAGCGACGACGAAGCCGTTTGCGCTGGCCGTGCTGGCGAGGTCCCCTGACCCTTGCCACGGGATGATGGTGGCTTGCGGCGCATCGATGCTGAAATCCATGTGCGCGGGCAGGAAGCGCGTGAGCTCAGGCCTGGCGCGCAGGCTGTGGGTGAGCTGCGCACTCGCAAAACGGGGACCTCCGTGTGCTTCTCCGTTGAGCGCGGCAATGAGTGGTTGGGCAAAGAGCAGGAAGGTGACAAGAGTGGAGACGGGATTCCCTGGAAGTCCAAGGAAATACTGCTGCGGCAGACGTCCGAAGACGATGGGACGCCCGGGTTGAATCTTTGCTCCGGTAAAGAAGAACTCCGCGCCGAGTGTGAGTAGCGCCTGCTCGACAAAATCATATTTGCCCATGGAGACGCCGCCAGAGAGGAGCAGCAGGTCGCAGTCTGCGGCCCTGTGGATCGAGCTCTCGATTTCCGCTGGATCGTCAGGCGCAACGGGCAGAATAACCGGCTGCGCACCCGCAAGTGTGACCTGCGCCGCCAATGAGTAACTGTTTGAGTTACGAATCTGATGGGTGAGAGGCGAGTGGTCGACCGGAACCAGCTCGTCGCCTGTAGCCAGGATGGCGACACGCGGGCGGGCATGCACTGTAACAGTCGCATATCCGCAGGCAGCCGCAGCCGCAACGTGTGCTGCCGCCATGCGTGTGCCTGCAGGCACGATGATCGCGCCGGATTTTGCTTCCGCACCGGCGGGAACGATATTTTCTCCCGGTTTAATGGTGCGTTCAGGATCGAGCCGCAAGAGCTTTCCATCCAGATGGACGTGCTCGATCATGACGACGCAATCTGCGCCCGAGGGGACAGGCGCTCCTGTCATGATTTCGATGCCTTGGCCTGCTTCGAGTGGCGAGCCCTTCCAGGTTTCTCCCGCGCGCAGTTGTCCGATCACGTGCAATGGTTTCGCCGAGCTTGCGTCTTCCGCGCGGCAGGCAAATCCATCACGCGTCGAGCGGGGAAATGGAGGCTGATCGCGGTCGGCGAGAGCGGATTCAGCCAGCACGCGGTTTAAGGAGGCAAGCAGCGGTATGCTTTCTGCCGTGGACTTCTGGTCCAGCAGCGTTTTGGCATGTTGCCGGATTACATCGGCTGCTTCCGCATAGGTAAGAATGAGGTTGCTCACGTGAGGATTGTAGAGTGTTCGGGCATGTGGTGGCTGAGACTGGCGGGTCTTCTACTCCTTGATCAGCCAAGAGCGAGGTCTTCGTGCGAAATCAACGTCGAGTCATGGCAATCGTCCAGAAAAAAGCGCCGCTTTCGCGTGAAAGCGGCGCTTCTGCATTGGACGCGAAGTAACTAGGCTACTTCTTCGGCGCCTTATAGCTGCTCTTGATGGTTTCACCCATCTCTGTCAGTACGCCCTTCACTTCAGCGGCAAACTGGCCGTCTGGCGCCAGTTCCAGATACTTCTGGTAGGCCTCTGCGGTGCCCGGAGGCGCCTGAATCTTGCCAGTCTTCGGATCAACAGTTGCCTTGTTGATCAGAGCCTGACCCTTCAGGTAGTAGGGAATTGGCTTTGTGGGATCGGCTGCGATCGCCTTGTCGGCTGCGGCGACAGTCCCATCGGGTTGGCCGGCGCGGCTCATGATGATGGCCTCATTGCCGTAATACATGCCAGCCTGGGCTGGATTGATCTTGGCGGCTGCATCATAGGCTGCCTGAGAATCAGGGACTTTGCCTTCGTTGGCCAGGACTTCGCCGAGAGCATTATTAGCGGCGGCTTCAATCTCCGGACTTGGCTTCTTGCTTTGGCTGTCCAGTTCGATGGCCTTCTTGAGCGATGTTTCGGCATCGCTGTTTTTCTTCTCGCCGGCCTGCGCTGCGCCCAACTCGAGCCACAGCACGGCGGCATCCGGTTTGGCCTGCGTGTCCTTTTGCATCAGGCTTTCGGCTTCCGCAAAATTCTTGTTCTTGTTGTCTTCGCGAGCCTTTTGCAGATCGGCGTTCAGGTTCTTGATCACCGAGTTTTCTTTCAGAGCCTCGGCATTCTTCGTCTTCAGATCTTCAAGCAGCTTGCGCTGCTCGGGAGTGAGCTTTGAGAGGTACTCAGCGCGGGTCATGTCGAAGTCCTGCGCAGTGTCGCCGCCAGCAGTGATTTTTACCTCAGGAAACTGATCCAAAACTTTGTCGGGCGGTGTGTCAGGGCGGCGCAGCGAAAGCGTATAGGTGCCGGGGGCAATGCCGTCGCCTGTAAAGTTGCCGCTAGCGTCGGATTTAAAGGTGTACTTCGCGGTCTTGCCGCCGTCGGTGGAGAGGGTAATAATGCCGTCCGTTACAGCTACGCCTGCGGGGTCCTGAATATGGCCGTGGATTTTGCCCGTCGGTTCCTGGGCAAATGCGGGGGTGAAGAGCGCTGAAACCAGCGCTGCAAGTGCGAGCGCCATCCAGAGCTTTGTCTTTCTCATGTCTCTCTCCTCAAGGAGTACACAGCAGAAATTTGTGAGGCTGCGTGTCCTTAGTATTTCAAAAATCCCTGGCTGTGCCGAAAACAAATCCCGACACGCCAGCTTCCAGGATTGCTTTTATTCAAACATTGCTTTCAGCATATGGGATGCGATCCGTTGCTCCCGCCTCCTGAAAAGCCCGAAGGCGGAGCATGCAGCTTTCGCATACGCCGCACGCGACTTCCTCACCTGAGTAGCATGACCACGTTAAATCCAAGGGTGCGCCAAGTTCAAGGCCAAGGGAGACGATCTCCTTCTTTCGCATATGGATGAGCGGAGTGGAAACTTCGATGTCTCCGTCTTTGGTTCCGGTGCGAATCAGTTGTTGAAACGCCTCGTAATAGGCCGGGCGGCAGTCGGGGTAGCCGGAGCTGTCCTGCTCGACGGCACCGATGAAAATCTTTTTCGCGCCCAGGACCTCGGCCCAACTGACGGCGGCTGCGAGGAAATGCGCGTTGCGGAAGGGAACATAGGTGACGGGGATTTCAGCCCCGATGTGGGCATTTTCTGAGACTTCGGGCACAGCGATGCTTGCATCGGTCAGGGCTGAGCCTCCGATGCGGCGGAAGAGGTCGATTTTGAGGTGCAGGAAGTCTTTGAATCCGAGCGCGTTAGCGACGGCATGGGCAGATTCCAGCTCGCGCGCTTCCGTCCGCTGGCCGTAGCTGAAGTGGATGGCGTAGGCATCGTAATCGCGCGCGGCCAGAGCGGCGCAAACAGCGGAGTCCATGCCTCCAGAGAGGCTGACGACGGCTTTTGTGCGAGGTGTGGACATCTTCACTACTTATGGTAACGCGATTGGTGGACGTTTAGAGCGAATCGAGGATGTCCTGACGCTCTACGCCTTTGTGCTTTGCTACATCGCGGAGGATGGCATTCAGTGTGCCGATGCGGAGCGCGTCATGTGCTGGCACCGCGATCCGATGGGGTGAAGGAGTGTCGGTCTGCAGAATGATATGGCTTCCTACTTGATGGACCTGGATATAGGCCCATTTACGACAAAGGCAAGCAGCCAAAGTCTTGCCGCTGAGGTCGCGAGGGAGTTTCATCCGACGGCAAGCATTTCATCGCGGACGAGATGTAGACGAATGCTGGATGGCTTCGGGCTATCAAAGTAGAATGCTTCTACCGCTTCTTTTACATTGGAGCGCAGGTCTTCCCATGTGTCGCCTTGGGTAAAGATGCTCTCTCCCAAAGCCTCTGCGACGAATCCGCCATCGGGTTCTTGCGTTATTTCGAAGACAAGTTCCTGCATAGGTTCACTGTAGTGGAGGCCAATGCGATCATACAAGTCTTTGCGCTGGCAATTGGGAGAAGCAGACCTTCCGTCGCCTCGTTTAATCATCATCCCTTCGGTGCGGAGTTGGTCCGACAGGAAGACGCGGCACGCCGGGGTCGAGGTTCTTTTGCATGACTTTCAAGAGCGAGTGGGGATTGCTGGGATCGTCCTGACTGATTTCCCAGATCATGGCGCCTCCATACTGCGCGCTGAGCTGTGTCAATTTCGCCACGGTAGCTTCTCCCTGATAGTTCATAACCGCGCCGTCGCGATAGGCGCCCCCACCTACTGTGTCGACCGCCCAGGCATTGGGATAAGCGGCCAGAACAGCGCTGTAGTTGTGAAAGCCGATGCCCAGGGTCAGCTTCTCTTTTGGAACGTGCATCCGGTTCGCCCACCATGCCATGTCGGCAACACTGCGCTCATAGTTGCTGTAGATCATGACGTTGACGATGTCGAACTGCTTGAGCACTTCGTCCTGCACGCCCGCCTGGATGTACTGTGCGACAGCTGCTGTGACGAGTTTGCCCTCAGGACGGAGTTTGGCGACCAGTGCGTTGACGAACTGCGTATAGGGCACACCCATCTCTGTAGGCTGCTCGATGTCGACGTCGACACCGTCCAGGTTATGCTTCTTGACGTATGCGTCGACGGCATCGGCGATCTGGGTCGAAAGGCCGGCGTTGTAGAACTGCATGTAGTTGCGGTCGCCTCCATCGCCGCCAAGCGAGGCAAGCACCTTGGTTCCGTGCGCGTGGGCGGCGGTGACGATGGCATCAAGGGCCTCGTCGGTGAAGGTCGGATTAGCGTGGAGCGTCATGTCGCTCTGCGCGGTGCAGGGGCCGCTGCAGAGGGGCGGGTTGATGAACGCCAGGTTGAGATGCGTCATCTTCGTGAAGTCGAGCGTTTTAGCATACGCGGCCCAGTCCATCGGCTTGTAAACGCCGAGATAACCGACGAGATATGGGTGCTGGTTCGGCGGGCCGTTGGGAATTTCGCATACGCAGAGCGAACTGCGATTTTGCTGTGCAGGCGACAGCGCGGCGCTGAGCGTCATAAGTGCAAGCGAGGTAAAGTGACGAAGCTTCATCTTGGACTTCCTCGTGAGAATGCGTGATATGTGTGGCTTCGATTACAAAAATAACAAAGACAAGAATTCAGCAGAGTGCCAGTATGGACAAACTACAGATCCTTCCACTTCGCTACGCTCAGCGTCAGGATGACAACGTGGTGGTGATTGCGGTCGATTGTCGCCAATTGTCAAATGCTGCTAATGAGCGTTCACACTGCAAGCGATGGCGCTCTTTTTTATCGCGGATTTTCTTGCGCAGTTCTTCTTCGAGTGGCATCAGCAGGTCGAAGGTGATGTTGGCGGGTTGGAAGTGTTTCGCATCCGCCTTGGTGATGAAGTTTATGAGCGAGCCTAAAGCCGTTTCGCGGGGAACGGGTGTGGGGCTTGCGCCTTGTGCGGCGGCTGCCGCATAGAGGCCGGCGAGAAGGCCGGTGGCGATCGATTCGGTGTAGCCTTCGACGCCGGAGATTTGCCCGGCGAAGTAGATGTTGGGATGGTCGCGCAGGTTCAGGTTCTCTGTCAGCACGCGCGGAGCGTTGATGTAGGTGTTGCGGTGGATCTGGCCATAACGCAGGAACTTGGCGTTTTCGAGGCCGGGGATGAGGCGCAGCACACGGGCCTGTTCGCCGTATTTGAGGTGGTTCTGAAAGCCGACGAGGTTCCAGGAGTCGGCGCGCAGATTTTCGCAGCGAAGCTGGACGACGGCATAGGGGGTCTTGCCGGTGCGCGGGTCGCGCAGTCCGACGGGCTTCATGCAGCCGAAGCGCAGGGTGTCGTAGCCGCGACGGGCCAGCTCTTCAATGGGCAGGCAGCCCTCGAAGTAGCAAAGCTTCTCCCATTCCTTCTCCTGAACGGTTTCGGCGGTGGTGAGCGCGTTATAGAAGGCGTCGTACTCTTCTCTAGTAAAGGGGCAGTTGATGTAGTCGGCGGTGCCTTTGTCCCAGCGGGCGGCGAAGTAGACGCGGTCCATGTTGATGGAGTCGGACTCGACGATGGGGCTGATGGAGTCGTAGAAGGCGAGCTGGTCGCTGCCGGTGAGGCGGGCGATTTCGCTCGACAGCGCGGAAGATGTCAGCGGACCGCTGGCGATAATCGTGATGCCGTCTTCTGGATCGAGCTGCGTGACCTCTTCGCGATGTACGGTGATGCGCGGTTCGCGTTCGATCGCTTCATTGATGAGGCGCGAGAACTCGACGCGGTCGACGGCGAGGGCGTGTCCGGCCGGAACGGCGCTTGCGTCGGCGCAGACCAGGAGTGGGGAACCGGCGCGGCGCATCTCCTGTTTGAGGAGCCAGGGCGCGGTGTTTTCACTCTCGGATTTGAGCGAGTTCGAGCAGACGAGCTCACCGAAGTCGGCGGTCTGGTGCGCGGGCGTGGAGCGGACGGGGCGCATCTCATAAAGATCTACATCGACGCCGAGACGCGCGGCAATGAGCGCGGCTTCTGGGCCTGCGAGTCCGCCCCCAATAACGCGGATACGGTCGATGCGGCTCACGCCGTCACCTCGCTGGCTGCGCCCAGTGCCTTGAGGGCGTCTCCGGTCATACGCATCCGGCGCCAGTCGCCGAGCATGGTTGCGCCGATCGAGTGGTAAAAGTCGATGGCCGGCTGGTTCCAGTCGAGCACATCCCATTGCAGGCGCGCGCAGCCGCGTTTTACTGCCGCCGCTGCGACCTGGTTGAGCAGAGCCTTGCCGACGCCGCGTCCGCGAAACTCGGGAAGCACGAACAGGTCTTCAAGATGCAGGCTAGGGCCTTGCCAGGTGGAATAGATCGGAAAATACAACGCGAAGCCCGCAGGCACGCCGTCTTCTTCGGCGATGAGGCATTCGTAGTAGGGATGGGCGCCGAAGCCGTCGCGCAGCAGCTGCTCTTCAGTGATCTCGACCGAGTGCGGCTCTCGCTCGAACTCGGCGAGCGCGTGGACGAGGGAGTGCATGAGCGGAATATCGGAGGGCGTGGCTAGGCGAATGCGGGTCATAGGTCGTCCTCTTTATTTTACGTGGGCGGATACAAGACGCATTGCGATGCGGCGCGAGTTGCCGTACCCTCATGGCACGCATGAAGACGCTTTCTGCTGCTGATGCTCTCGGACCTGCCTTCCGGCGATTGCGGGAAGTGATGGCTGCGCCGTTCCGTCTGGGATTCTTTTTGAAAATTGCGCTGGTTGCTGCTTTGACGCAGCCAAGCTTCTATTCGGTGATCATTTCGTATCCGGTGCAGGGCGTGCAGATCGCGGCTGGCGCGGCGATGCGGCATCCGCGCCGCACGGATTTCGCTGCGACGGATCAGGCGCGAACGATTCCACAGGCGGCGTTTGCCGCATTTGCGGCACCGGGCGCGGCGGCAGGGTTCGCGGTGTTTGCCGTCATGCTGCTTATCGGCCTGCTGATCTGGGTCCTGGCGACGTACCTCTTCTGCCGCGCGCGGTTCACCTTGTTCGACCTGGTGGTGTACCGGCATGGCAACGTGCGTGACGCATGGGGGAAATATGGCCGGCAGACGTGGCGCTACTTTGGCATTGTGCTCCTGGCATCGCTTGTCTTCCTGATTCTGCTGGCGGCGGTTGGCGGACCCTTTCTGATGCATATGCTGAAGACGATCAGAAGCGTTGGTCCGCAGGTGCCGAATGCGAATCCATGGCCGATCTTTGCGCAGATGCTTCCTTTCTTCGGAGTTTGTGCTTTGCTGGTGCTGGTGTGGATTTTGGTCGATGCGATCCTGCAGGACTTTATTCTGCCGACGATGGCGATCGAGGACGCTCCGATTGAAGGGGCGTTTGCGCGATGGTTCGCGCTTCTGCGCTCCGATGCCGGATCGGTACTGGTCTACCTGCTGCTGCGGTTTGTGGTGGCGCTGGGAATGAGCTGGGTGCTCATGATGGTGTCGCTTTTCGTGCTGTTGATTCTTGGCATGGGCAGCTTTGCCGTGGGATTCGGACTGTATCACGCCATGTGGCAGGGCGGATTTGGCATGCAGATGGTGTTCGGCGCGATTGTAGCGGTGATGATCCTGGTCCTGCTTACGCTCTACCTGCTGGCGATGGTCGCGGTCTACGGCTCGACGGCAGTCTTCAAACAGGCCTATGCGGCGTACTTTTTCGGATCGCGCTATCAGGAACTGGGAGATCGACTGGAGCCGCCTGCCATCGAGAGCGATGCCGGCGTAAGTACGGAGCCTCCGCTTCCGGCGTTGCCTCCTCTCAACGAGCCGCCGTCCGTCTGGTAGAAGCCGCATTTTTTGCCCGGAATCGGACAGGTCAGTCCGGATTCGGACATGCGATACCCAGGATGTCGGTGGAGTTGCGCCTGGAAGCCTCATTGTTTTCAGAGAGTTAACCGGCTTCAGTCAATGGTTATCAAGATGCCGACGATCTCTATGAAGAGGTGTCCGTATGGGCTTTTTTGAGGATCTGCGTTTTGCGCTGCGGCAATTGAGCAAGTCCCCCGGCTTTGCCTTGACCGCGATTGTGACGCTCGCGCTCGGCATTGGGGCGAACACGGCTATCTTCAGCGTGATTCACGCCGTGTTGATGCATCCCTCGGGTGTCGATTCGCCGGAGCGGGTCGGCGTCATGCGCACGAAGTATGCCAACCTTGGTCTCGATTTCCCGGATGTCTCGGTTCCCGATTTTGCCGACGCGGCTTCGCTGAAAGAGCAGGTGCAGGCTGCAGCCATCGAGCGTACGGACAGTTACAACATCCTGCACGATGGGCGGACGGAGCATCTGGATGGCTCGCAGGTGACCTGGCAATGGTTCAACGTCTTTGGCGCGCGGCCGATTCTGGGGCGGACATTTACGGCGGAAGAAGATCATCAGGGTGCGAACGCTGTAGCTGTACTGAGCTATAGCGCGTGGCAGAAGGTCTTTGGCGGTAACCGGAATGTGGTCGGCCAGACGGTGATGCTGAACCAGAAGCCCTATCGCGTGATCGGTGTGATGCGCAGCGATTTCGATTGGCCGCGCGGCAAAGAAGTCTGGACGCCGATGGGACTTGAGCCGAAAGAATATGACTTGGGCAATCGCTTCAATGAGGGATCGACGGCTGCGGTTCGATTGCAGCCAGGCGTGAACTTTGCGCAGTTCAATAGCGGTCTGGCGACGAAGTCGCGTGAGGAATATACGCGTGAGGGCGGGAAGGGATTTGCGCAACTGTCGAACTGGGGTATGACGGCGACTCCGCTGACGGAGTTTGCCGCCGGTCCGCTGCGCAAGCCCCTCTATGTTTTATTCGGAGTGGTGGCGCTGGTTCTATTGATTGCTTCGGCGAATGTGGCCGGGCTCTTTCTGGCACGGGCTTCATCGCGGACGAAAGAGTTTGCCATTCGTACGGCGCTGGGCGCGAATGCGTGGCGGCTGGTGCGGCAGATGTTGACCGAGACGCTGCTGCTTGCCGGATTGGCAACCGTGATTGGGATTGCCCTGGGGCCTGTTTTTGGCAGGATGCTGCTGTGGATGGTGCCGCAGAGTCTTGCAGAAGGCTACACGGTCGAGATGTCGTTCGGCGTGCTTGCCTTCACGGCGGCAGCCGGGCTACTGACCTCGTTGATTGCCGGCATTGGTCCGTCGGTGAAAATGGTGCGTACACAGAAACGGCTGGCGTTGCATGATGGCGGCCGAAGCTCAACCGCCTCTGTGGACAAGCAGCGGCTGCGCAGTCTTTTCGTCATTGGCGAAGTTGCCATGGCCTTTGTGCTGCTTGCCGGGACGGGGCTGTTCCTGGCGAGCCTGCGAGAGATGCAGCAGATCAATCCCGGCTTCAATCCGCACGGTGTACTGGCAGGCGCGGTGGTTTACTCGGGTGATGCATACAAGGACAACCGCGCGCGGCAGGAGAGCTTTGTCAATACGGTTGTCGACAACCTGAAGGCGCAGCCGGGTGTAAAAGATGCGGCGGCTATGACAGCTCTGCCGTTCAGCAATCAGGATGGGGCCAGCTCGTTCAATATAGAGGGACGGGCTGCGGGGCCGAATGACCCGGGACCGCACAGCCAGTTGAGCTATGCTACGGCGGACTATCTCAAAACGATGCAGATTCCACTGCTTGCTGGACGCTGGATCAGCACGGATGACCATTCGAACACGCAGCTGGTGGTGGTGATCGACCAGAAGCTTGCGAAGAAATACTGGCCAGGCCAGAATCCGCTTGGGCAGCACTTGAGCTCGGTTTTCGGTCCAGATAAGCAGTGGTCTGAAGTGGTGGGCGTGGTTGCGGATGTGCGTCCTGACTCGCTGGAAGAAGATGTGAGCGATGGCATGCGCTACTATCCATATTCGCAATCGGCAAATGGGATGGCGAACTTTGTGATGCGCACGGACGGCGATCCGCTTACTCTGACGTCTGGCTTGAACCGCGCCATTGCCGCCGCAGACCCTGCGCAGACGGCTTTTGGAATCAGCACGCTTGAATCACGGGTGGATGCATCGCTGGCATCGCGCAGGCTGATTGTCTGGCTGCTGACGGCTTTTGCCGGATTGGCGTTGGTGCTGGCTCTGGTCGGAATCTACGGGCTGATCAGTTATGTAACCGAGCAACGCACAAATGAGATCGGTATCCGCATGGCGCTGGGGGCGCAGCGGGGTCAGGTTGTTGGCCTGGTGATGAAAGGCGCGCTGGCATGGGTCGGCATTGGCCTTGCCATCGGTATCGGGATGTCGATCTTTACCGCAACAATGCTTAAGCAGCAGTTCACGTCTTTTGGAGGAGGAGTCATTCCATCCCTGGGCATTGCCATGGCTGCGCTGCTGGCGGTTGGCGGATTGGCAGGGCTGTTTCCGGCACAGAGGGCGGCTTCAATTGATCCGGCAAAGACGTTGAGAAACGAGTAGGGCGAGGGTATCGGCTATACTTCGGATTCCATGCAAGACAGCTGAAATTTTTGGAACGTGTGAACGTCGAACGGCGTAAGGAGAACTATGCAGGCAATTCTCGATGACATTCGTTATGCCTTGCGGCAATTCCGCAAGGTACCCGGATTCACCGCGACCGCGGTTCTGACGCTGGCGCTTGGGATTGGTGCTACTACGGCGATCTTTACGTTGGTCCATGCAGTGCTGTTGAAGTCTCTGCCGGTGGTAAAGCCGAGTGAGCTGTGGCGCGTCGGCGATACGGAGAATTGCTGCATCAACGGCGGCATGCAGGACGATTGGTCGCTCTTTTCCTACGACCAGTACAAGACCTTCCGTGAGAACAATCCGGAATTTTCCGAGATGGCGGCATTTCAATCGGGGGCAAACCAGATCAGCGTGCGCCGCCAGGGAAGCAGCCATCCGGCGGAAAGCTTCGTAAGCCAGATTGTCTCCGGGAATGCTTTTGATACGTTCGGCATCAGCGCCTATGCAGGACGTCTGCTGCAACCTTCTGACGACCAGAAAGGAGCGGCTCCTGTAGCGGTGATAAGTTTCCGCACCTGGCAGCAGAAATTTGGCCAGGACCCTTCGGTAATCGGCGGAAGCTTCATCGTCAATGGGCAGCCATATACCATCGTCGGTGTAACGCCGCCGGGCTATTACGGCGAGCGTCTTACCAGCGATCCCGCGTCATTCTGGTTCCCAATATCGAGCGAGCCGCAGATTGACGGCGTCATGACGGTGCTGGACCGGCCCGATCTTCAGTGGCTCAACATCATTGGCCGCGTGAAGCCGGGCGCAAACATCAAGCAGATGGAAGCCCGGATGCAGGTGCAGTTGCGCCAGTGGCTGATGAGTCCGGTCAGCAAGGTGGAGGAGCGCGCGAAACCGCTGATTCCGAAGCAGACGCTGCATCTTTCGCCTGGCGGTGGTGGCGTACAGCGCATGCGCGATGAATATCAGGACGGGCTGCATCTGCTGATGTGGATTTCATCCTTTGTGCTTTTGATTGCGTGCGCGAACCTGGCCAACCTGATGCTGGTGCGGGCGGCGACGCGCAAGCTGCAGACTTCGGTGCGTTCGGCGCTCGGCGCGCCGCGCACGCGGCTGGTAAGGCAGGCGCTGACGGAAAGCGTTGTGCTTGCCGTGCTTGGCGGTATTGTGAGCCTGGCATTCGCCTATGGAGGAACGAAACTGATTCTGCATCTGGCTTTCCAGAAAAGCTATGTGCCGATTCATGCAACTCCCTCGCTGCCGGTACTTGGATTTGCGTTTGCAGTGTCGCTGCTGACTGGAATTCTGTTCGGCGTCGCTCCCGCCTGGATGACGGCGCATGCGAATCCGATTGATGCGCTGCGCGGAGCGAATCGTTCGACGGGGCAGGGGAGTTCGATCACGCAGAAATCTCTTGTGGTGGTGCAGGCGGCGGTTTCACTGGTGCTGCTGTGCGCGGCTGGATTGCTGACGCAGAGCCTGCGCAATATGCAGCATCAGAATTTCGGCTTCAACACCAATAATCGCTATATTTTGCACATCGATCCGCAGATGGCGGGGTATAAGCCGGAGCAGATGGACGCGTTTTACCGCCAGTTACACGACACACTCTCTGAAATTCCCGGCATCAAGAGCATCAGCTATTCGCTGTACAGCCCTATGGAAGGCGACAACTGGGGTACCGGGGTCTATTTCGAGGGGCAGCCGCCTCCGCAGCCGGGAAGCAGCGAAAACAATGCTTCGTGGGTGAGGGCGAGCACGGATTACTTTGACACGATTGGCACGAAGCTGATTCGAGGGCGTACATTCTCGGACCAGGACACGTCGTCTGCGGCTACAGTGGCCGTCGTAAACGCAACCTTTGCCAAAAAATATTTCAAAGATGGCAATGCCATCGGCAAGCACTTTGGTCTCGATCCGAAGACTCCGGGAATTTATGAAATTGTAGGCGTGACCGAGGACACGCAATACTGGGAGCCAACGAGCCATATCCGGCCGATGTTCTTTCTGGCGGCGCAGCAGTGGGTGAAGCATGAAGACAAAGACATGGATGTTTTTGAAAGTGTCTCCCATACCAAGATGAATGCCATCGAACTGCAGACCTCCGGTTATGTGCCGGGGCTGGAATCGCAGGTGCGGCGGGCGATCGCACAGGTAAATCCCGACCTGACGGTGATCGATTTCCAGACCTTTGCCGAGCAGGTGCGAGGCAACTTCAACCAGCAGGGAATGATCGCGCAGCTGACATCGCTCTTCGGCCTGCTTGCGCTGGTCTTAGCCTCGATTGGGCTGTATGGCGTGACGTCCTATTCGGTGGAGCGGCGCACGAGCGAGATTGGCATCCGCATGGCGCTGGGCGCAGACCGCGCTGCAGTGCTGAAGTTGGTGCTTGCGGGCGCATTTCTGCAGGTAGTCATCGGACTTGTAATCGGCATTCCAGCGACAATACTGGGCGGCCGCGCGATGGCCAGCCAGCTCTTCGGTATTAAACCGTATGATCCGGTGCTACTTGCGATGACAACGCTCGTGCTGCTGACAGCGGCGTTTATTGCTGCCGTCGTCCCGGCACGCCGGGCCGCGAATACCGAGCCGATGCATGCGCTAAGGACTGAGTAGGGTTGGTTTTTCGTGTCGTCTACTTTTCCGCTGTGTCTTTGTTTCGAGCGCGCACTTTAAACCATATCGGGGAGCCTTCAAAGCCGAAGGACTCCCGAATCTGGTTTTCAAGAAAACGCTCGAAGGAAAAGTGCAGCTTCACGTCACGGTTCGTAAACAGAATGAAGGTAGGCGGCGCGACAGCTGCCTGCGTCATGTAGAAGATGCGTACCTTCTTCGCCATGGGGACGCCGGCGCGCTGGAAATCAACCCGTTCGAGGAAGCGATTCATCTGACCTGTGGAAACACGTTTGCGGCGCTCGGCGGCTACGCGAATCACAACGTCGAGTACGCGCGGAACATTCTTGCCTTCCACGGCTGAGATGAACAGTAAAGGAGCGTAGTTGAGGTACTTCAGCGCATGGCGGACCTGCTCCTCGAAAATCTCGCGGTCTGCAGGCGGCTTACCATCGGTGCGCTTCGTGGTCACCAGGTCCCACTTATTGACGACGATCACAACAGACCGTCCGCTCTCGTGCGCGTAGCCGCCGATGGTGGCATCGGAGGCGGTCACGCCTTCCGTCGCATCGATCAGGAGCACCGCCACATCGGCAGCTTCGAGATGCTTGCGTGCCATGACCACGGAAAGCTTTTCAGCCATCAAGTGCGTTTTCCCCTTGCGCCGAATACCTGCCGTGTCGACGATGCGAAGCTGCTGGCCGGAATACTCAACCACTTCATCGACCGCGTCGCGCGTGGTGCCTGCAATCGGCGAGACGATGGCGCGCGAGGAGCCGGTGAGAGCATTGAGCAATGTCGATTTACCGACATTCGGTCGCCCGATGATGGCAACGCGCGTCTCATGCTGCTGGAACTCGCCGTGCGTGCGATGCGGTGCGTCTTTGTCTTCGGATTCTGTGGGTTTCTCTTCGACTTCTTCTGTAACTTCTTCAGCTGCTGCCGGAAAAGTAAGAACAGCGAAGACCTGGTCAAGCAGATCGCCAATATTGTGCCCATGTTCGGCTGAAATGGCGACAAGGTTCTTGATCCCCAAGCGCCGGAAGTTCTCCGCTCCGGCGTCGAGCGCCTCTACATCGATCTTGTTCACGGCCAGAAAGAGCGGTTTGCCGGTCTTGAGGAGTAAGCGAGCCAGATCGATATCAGGCGAAGCTAACTCGGTGCGGCCATCGACAACCATCACGATGGCCTGTGCTTCATCAAGAGCGACGCGCGCCTGGCGAAAGATTTCCGCCGGAATCAACGCTTCGTCGTCAGGAACGATGCCGCCAGTGTCGACAAGCCGGGCAACGTGCCCGTTCCACTGCACCTCGCCATAGATGCGGTCGCGAGTGATGCCCGGTTCATCGCCGACAATCGAGCGACGCGAGCCGGTGAGGCGATTGAAAAGAGTGGACTTACCGACATTTGGGCGACCAACGATCGCAAAAATGGGCTGTGTTTCCGGATCTCCCGACTGAGTGTTTTTATGTTTTGCCGGGCGGGTTCTGCGTGTCGCGGGTTTCTTGGCGTTCAAATTCTTGCTCCTTTACGGTGACGCACTGAGAAGGCGAACACTTGTCTATTATAGAAGCAGTATTCGCCGGAACTTCGCCTGTGACCTCAGTGACTCAAATTGTGCCTTCGCTGCCCTCGCTCCATGATTTCTTCGCCCCCGGCGGAGTCC